>Ga0129308_1000032_pt1 | contig 276608 bp, 273 predicted proteins | sample L827metagenome_FD_94440 | JGI IMG/M metagenome (GOLD analysis project Ga0129308, IMG submission 94440) | Ring-tailed lemur group fecal microbial communities from Wisconsin, USA - L827 metagenome | ecosystem: Host-associated > Mammals > Digestive system > Large intestine > Fecal | place: USA... | reverse complement strand
ATGTCGCTGGTCGACAAGGTGTCCGGCCCCCTGAGCGGCATTTTTCGCGGAGTCCGTGCTTATTCGACCGGCTATGCGCCCAATCCGCAGCGTGACAGGTGGAAGCGCGAGGATAGGCGGAGCCGAGATCAAAATGAGCGCAAAAAAGCCGCCCCGAAGGGCGGCGGGAATGGTGCATCACATGTTTATGCAAAAGATGCAAGCCGTTCCTTATCGTCAGTAGACCATAAGCAGGGGGAAACCCAACCCCAGCATGAGGAGGCCAAGCCCGATGAGGATATAGACCCGGGCAGTAGAGTGCTTATCCGTATGAAGGCGACCTACTCCAAAATATAGAAAGATGAGCCCGGCAACAAATGAGACACCCATTACGACAAGTAGAAACGCAACCAAATCCATTCGAATCCCCCTCTTCATAACCGCAGGCATCCTCGTCAGTAGATCATAAACAGCATGGGGTAACCAAGACTCAGTATGAGGAGAACACACCCGATGAGGATATAGATCCGGGCAGCAGAGTGCTTATCCGTATGAAGGTAATATATCCCCGAGTATAGAAAGAAGATCCCAGAAAACAACGAGACCGCCATCACACCACATACAAACACAGCCAAAGCCATTTAAGCGCCCCCTCCTTTCTTCACAACCAGTATACCATATTGTAAACAAGAGTCAAGCGGAGGTGATACCATGCCGGACGTATCGATCGCCATTTCGGCGCAGGACAGCTACTCCTCGGCCATCAAGAGCATGGCGCAGATCACGAAGTCCTTCTCCAAGGATATGGATGAGATGGAGGGAAAGCTGAGCCAACTGAACAAAAACAGGTACAGCCTGAAAATGGACCTGCGGGAGGCCCAGAAGAAGCTGTCCGATGCGGAAAAACAGTTCCAGAAAACAAAAAAGGCAAAGGATGAGCTGGCGCGGGACGACGCCCAGGCCAACTTTGACCGGATTCAGCGCAACCTGGCCCTGGTGACCAAGGGCGCCAGAGAGGCCGAGAATCAGATGAAAAAGACGGGAGAGGCGTTCCGGAAGGTGGATAACCAGGGCGGCTCCGGCAGCTTCGGGAAAAACATCGTCAACGCGCTGGCGGTAAGCGGCATCGGAGACGCGGCGAAGCAGCTTGCACAGCAGGGGGCCAACGCCATTTTTGCCAGCGCGTTCGGAGACGCGGGCGGCACTCTTGCCTCGAACATACTTTCAATGGGTATGACAGGGGCCTCTACGGGATTGATGCTGGGCGGACCGCTTGGGATGGCCATCGGCGCAGGGGTCGGCGCGGGGGTCGGCCTTATCAGCGGCGGCATCCAGAACAAGGAAAAGAAGGACGACGCATTCAAGAGCTACTACGGAGAATTGTACAGCTCGGCGGTGGAACGGCACGCGGCGGAGCTGGAGAGCGGGTCGGGGATCGCGTCGGGTCGGGAGACGGACCTCATTTCGTTCTCCACCCTGTTCGGGAGCCGGGAGACGGCAAAGACGTACCTGTCGGAGCTTGTGAACATGGCCAACACCACGCCCTTCCTCTACGACGACCTGACGGCCATGAGCAAGACGCTGGCCACCTTCGGATACGATGCGAAGAGCATTCTGCCGGTGCTGTCCACCATAGGCGACGCGGGGGCGGCGCTGGGCATGAGCACCAGCGATATGACCACGGTGGCCCAGGCCCTGGGACGGATGAAGTCCAGCGACAAGGCGACGCTGGAGTACCTGAACATCCTCAACGACCGCGGTATCGGCGCGGTGGGGCTGCTGGCCGAGGCGAAGGGAAAGAGCCAGGGGGAGATCTACGATATGATTTCCAAGGGACAGATCGCCGGAACGGAGGCGGTGGAAATCATCCTGTCGGCCCTGACGGACGGATTCTCCGGCGCGATGGAGGAGCAGAGCAAAACCTTCGCGGGGCGGAGCTCCACACTGGAGGGCTGGGAGCAGGAGATGGCCAACGCCCAGGGCGAGGCGTACAACACGCTGCGCAGCGAGGGGAAACAGCGGCAGATCGACTACTATGCGGGCATCACCGACGAGCTGTCCGGACTCAACGCCATGATCGGCGCGGGAGAGGCCGCCCAGGAGAACCTGAAGGAGCAGTACCTGCGGGAAGCCATGAATGCCGTGCTGAAGGGGACGGAAATCCGCCTGTACGAGGGGGAACAGGCAGAGACGCTGCGAAAGCTGCGCCAAGAATATATGGTGATCCAGGCGGATTACGCCGACCTCCAGGACGGGGCCAAAAAGACCGGAAAGATCGACGAGAGCGAGCTTATCGCCCTGGGAGAGCGGTCGGACGCGCTGAAAAGCAAATTGGAGGCCCTGGCAGAGGGGGCGTTCGACGCCAGCGGCGAAATGCAGGAGGTCAGGGACGTGGAGCTGGAGCTGATCTCAGCCATCCGGGAGAACACGCTGGCGCTGGGCGAGGCGGCCTACCTGGGGGATTACGAGAAGCAGCAGGAGCTGTCCAAAGGGCAGGGATTCGGAAATGTGACGGCAGACCCTGGCTATCGCTCCCTGCGGGAGCGGGATTACGGCCCCCACGCTTGGGGGCTGGACTATGTGCCCTACGACAACTTTCCTGCACTGCTGCACCAGGGGGAACGTGTGCTGACGGCGTCGCAGGCCCGCGCGGCGGACCGGGGGATGGGCGTAAACGTGACGTTCTCGGGGCCGGTTACCGTCCGAGAGGAAGCGGACCTGGACCGGCTGGCGGCAAAGCTGGCAGCCAATGTGGTCCGCGCGGCGGAACTGGGGGTATAGGGATGGCGCGACAATTTATCTTCAAGGACACGGAGACGGGGCGTGAGCTGGTGCTGCCGGTGACGCCCGGGAGCTATGACGTCGAGCACGGGCGGAAGGCGGCGGGGATTACGATGCAGGAGTCGGGGGACGTGAACCTGCCGGGCCCGGCGGTTCTGCTGGACACGGAGCTTACCTGCCTGCTGCCGGCCCAGGGGTATCCCTTCAACCAGCCGGGCGCGGGGACGAACCCGTGGGTATACCTGGAGCAGTTGGAGAAGTGGAGCGACGCGGGGACGGTGCTGCGGTTCGTGGTGTCCGGGACGCCGGTGAACGCGGCGGTGCTGCTGGACCCGATCCGGTACCGGGAGCAGGACGGGACAGGGGACCTCTACTGCACGATCCCGCTGCGGGGCTACCGCGCGCTGGCGGTGGAGACGACGGAGAGCCGTCAAACGGGGAACGGGGCGCGGACGGTGGAGGCGGAGCCGGAGCGCGCGGAGACGTACACGGTGGCGGCGGGGGACACGCTGTCGGCCATCTGCCGGAGGTTCTACGGCGACGCGTCGCTGTACGGGCGCCTGGCGGCGGCCAACGGGATCGCCAACCCCAACCTCATCCACCCCGGTCAGGTGCTCCGGCTGCCCGCCCGGGAGGAGCTGCCGGCGGCGGCGACGCCCTCCCGGTCCCAGCAAGTGGCGGCGGCCACGGGAACAAGCTATGACAGCGCCCAAAAGAAATGGAAGATACAGCTCTCCAAGGAGGAGGCGATGGGCTTTTGACGGAAGGACTGAAGCTGCTGATCACCCCGCCGGATGGAGGGACCCGGGACGCGGCGGCGCTGTGCCAGAGCATCACGTGGGGCGGGAGCTACGACCAGGCGGCGCGGACGCTGGACTTCCCGCTGCTCGTCTGCCCGGAGGACAAGCACCTGCCCGCAGTGGACTGCCCGCCCGGGAGCCGGGTGCAGTTCCACCGTGGGGAGAGGCTGCTCTTCGACGGCTTTGTGTTCTCCCGGCAGCGGGACACGCTGTCCAACACGGTGGAGGTGTCCTGCGCGGACCGGGGGCTGTACTTAAAGCGGAACCAGGGGGCGTACCGCTTCCGCGGCCAGACCCCTGAGGGCATCACGGGGCGGGTGGCGGCGGACTTCGGGCTGACGGTGGGGAGCCTGGCCCGGACGGGGACGGCGATCAGCCGGAATTTTCCCGGGGTGAGCCTGTACCAGATCATCCAGACGGCGTACACCCAGGCGTCGGCCGCCACCGGGGGGCGGTATATGGTGCGGTTCCGTGGCGAGGCGCTGGAGGTGATCGAAAAAAAGCAGGGGGAGCGGACCCTGGCGCTGCGGCCGGGGTCCAACCTCATCAGCCTCACGGCCACGGACAGCGTGGAGAGCCTGGTGAACCGGGTGCAGATCCTGAGCAGGGACGGCACGGCCAAGGGGAGCCCCGTGGAGGACGGGGCGTCCATCGCGCGGTACGGCCTGTTTCAGCAGATGGTGACGGAGCGCAGCGGCAGGGACGCGGCGGCGGAGGCGAGGAAGCTGCTGGAGGACAACGCCCCGGCGCAGAAGATCACGGCGCAGGTGCGGGGGAACCCGGCCCTCATCACCGGGGAGTGCGTGGTGCTCCAGGAGCCGGTGACGGGGCTGTACGGCCTGTGCTGGATCGACAGCGACACCCACACCTGGAAGGGCGGGGTGTACACCACCAAGCTGGTGCTGAATTTCCGCAGCATCATGGACGAGCAGGAGGCGGGACGGCTGCCGGACGCCTGAGAGGGCGCACAGCGTGACAGGCAGGGAAAGGCGCCCAACACGGGCCCTGAGATGCAACAGAAGGGGTCCCCGCAAAGCCTTGCGGCTTTGCGGGGAGAGGACGAGCAACGGAGTGGAGCGGATGCTCGCCGGAAGGCGGGCGAAGCGGAGAGGAGTTTGCGAGGACGTGGAGGATAATCCTTATCAGCGGCTGGCGCGGATCTTTACGCCCGGGGCGGCGGAGGGCGGGCTGTGCCTGGGGACGGTGGCGTCCTGGCCGGACCAGGACCACCCGACACGGCCCCACCGGGTGATCGCCGGGGGGACGTCCCAGGAGCGGGAAGACCTGCTCTCGTCGCCGGGACTGCTGCCCCATGGGCTGGCGGCGGGGGACCAGGTAGTGCTCCTGCCCATTGAGGAGAAGCAGCGGTATATCATTCTGTGCAAGGCGGTGAAGGTATGACAAATCTGTTTCCCGTGGTGCAGCCGGAGGCGGTGCAGACCGGGACGGCGCTTCCGCTGTGCCGGGAGGTGAAATGGGACTACGACCGGAACGGGCCCGTGTTCCGGAACGGAGAACCGGAGACGGTGGAGGGCGCGGAGGCGGTACGGGTGTGGGCCTGGCTGGCCCTGCACACCACCCGGTTCCGGCACGAGATCTACTCCCGTGCCTACGGGACGGAGCTGGAGAACCTGATAGGGCAGCCGTACACCGAGGCGCTGAAGCAGTCCGAGGCCCAGCGGTACGTGCGGGAGGCCCTGGAGATCAACCCCTACATCAGCGCCGTGGAGGACGTGGGCGTGGACTTCGACGACGGGCGGCTGTCCATCTCCTGCACGGTGCGGACTATTTATGGAGAGGTAAGGCTATGAACGAAAGGCACCGGCAAAGCCGGGACGCGCTTAGAGCGCGAACAAGCATTTTGCCGCAGGCAAAATCTTGGCGCAGGGCGGATTCACTCCGCCCGAGCAGGTCAAAGGAAGATGGGGCCCCCGCACGGCGGGAGCCGTGTGGGGAGGTGAATACGCGTGTTTGAAGATATTACACCTGAGAGCATCAAGGCGGCCATCCTGGCGGAGGCCGGGGAGAGCCTGGAGACCCGCGAGGGGAGCTTTCTGGACGCCATGGCGGGGCCCGCCGCGCTGGAGATCTGGAAGGTCTACCAGGCGATGAACGCGGTGGTGTCCATCGCCTTCGTGGACGAGAGCTCGGGGGGCTACCTGGACCTGGAGGGGGCCAAGTACGGCATCACCCGGAAGCCGGGCGCCCGCGCCCGGTGCGCCATGACCCTCACCGGCACGGCGGGGGCCACGGTACCGGCGGGGACGGTGTTCGTCTCGCCGGGCGGGCTGGAGTTCGCCTTGACGGAGGCGGTGGTCCTCACCGGGGGCGGCGACGCCGGCACGGCGGAGGCGGCGGAGGTGGGCAGCGCGTACAACGTGGAGGCGGGGGAGCTGTCTCAGATGGCGGCGACGCTGCCGGGGCTGTCCTCCTGGACCAACGGCCCCGCCGCCGGCGGCACGGACCCGGAGAGCGACGGGGCCCTCTATGGGCGCATCCACGCCTACCTGAGCCGCCCGGCCACCTCCGGAAACGCCTATCACTACGAGCAGTGGGCGCTGGAGGTGGCGGGCGTGGGCGCCGCCAGGGTATTCCCCCTGTGGAACGGCGCGGGGACGGTCAAGGTGGTGCTGGTGGACGGCGGCATGGAGCCCGCCTCGGCGGAGACCGTGGCGGCGGTACAGGCCCACATCGAGGCGGAACGGCCCATCGGGGCCACGGTGACGGTGGCGGCGGCCGCGCCGCTGAGCATCAACGTGACGGCGGCGGTGACGCTGGATGGGAGCGCCCCCCTCAGCCAGGTCAAGACGGAGTTCGAGGCGGCGCTGGACGCCTATCTCATGGAGCTGGCCTTCTCGGCCTCCACCCTGCGGTATAACCAGGTGGCCTATCTGCTGCTGAGCATCCCGGGAGTGTCCGATTTTACGGCGCTGACGATCAACGGCGGCACGGGCAACGTGAGCATCGGGGATGAGCAGGCGCCCGTGAAAGGGACGGTGACGCTCACATGAGCAAATGGATCGGCTATCTGCCGGACTTCTACGCCGCCTCGCCCCAGATCGCGGCCCTCCAGGGGGCGCTGGAGCAGCAGACCGAGGCCCTGTGGACGGCGAAGAACGGGCTCATCGATCAACTGGACGTCAACAAGGCCACCTGGGGACTGTCCTGCTGGGAGGCGTCCCTGGGGCTGGATGTGGACGTGTCCCGCCCCGATGCCTACCGGCGGACCCGCATCCTCTCCAAGCTGCGGGGGCAAGGCACCACCACCGTGGCCATGATCCAGAACGTGGCCGAGAGCTTTTACAACGGCCAGGTGGCGGTGGAGGAGCAGCCGGAGGCATACCGTTTCGACATCCGGTTCCTGAGCAGCATCGGGGTGCCGCCCAACCTGGACGACCTGTCGGCGGCCCTGGAGGAGATCAAGCCCGCGCACCTGGCATACGACTACATCATCCTCTACCGGACTTGGGGAGAGCTGGAGGAGAAGACCTGGGGAGAGCTGGAGAGCCGGACCTGGGATGAGATTTTAGGAGGTGAGCTCTGAGATGGAGCAGACAACGAATTATGGCCTCAATAAGCCGGGCGGCAGCGACTATGCCAGGATCAACGTGCTCAACGCCAATATGGACGCCGTCGACGCGGCGCTGAAGGAGTTGGAGGAGAGCAAGGCGGCGGGGGCGGCGCTGGCGGCGCACGAAGCGGACGGGGTGAAGCACGTCAGCGCGGCGGAGCGGACGGCCTGGAACGCCAAGGCCGCCGGGGATCACACCCACACGGCGGCCCAGGTGGGGGCGGTCCCCACGACCCGGAAGGTGAACGGCAAGGCCCTCAGCGCGGACATCACCCTGACGGCGGGTGATGTGGGGGCATTTGGCATGTTGGGGTCCTCAACCACCGCAGACCTGGATACCTGCAAAACGCCTGGGTGCCTCCTCGTCCATAACTCCTGTGCCAACTGGCCGGCAGGGGAAACAGCGGACTGGGGCTTGCTCAGGATCGAGGCAAACGGGTCCGGCGGAGTGGTACAAACGCTGACTGTCCGGCTAACCTCGACGACTAAGCCCACCAAAGCCTATTATCGGATGTACAGCGGTGATGTGTGGTCCGTATGGGGGCAGATTGCCACCGACAGCGATCTGGCGGACATCGGGGCGCTCCAACTGCTTACGGGGTCCTACGTAGGGACGGGTGTCAGCGGCAGCGGCAATCCCAACAGCATTACCTTTAGCCGCGTGCCTCGGCTGATTATGCTACTGGGGACAAAGACCTCGGACGGCGAATATCACCCATTGTTTGGCGCGGACAGTGGCAGCTATTATGTGCATCTGGTTTATGCGGATATGCTAACGACCGCCTATCAAAAAGGTCTTGGTCTATCTAATTATAGTTCGTTAGACATCTACGGAAAGAAGAGCTCAGACGGCAAGACATTTTCTTGGTACTACGATGCTACAGATAAGGCAAACTATCAGTGCAATGTATCCGGGACTACGTACTATTACGCGGCGCTGTGCTAAGGAGGAAAAAGTAATGCTGATGATCGAACTGGCCGCGCTGGAAAACGGCGCGCACCGAAATCAATGGATAGACGGCGTGATCACGCCCCCGGAAGGGTGGGCGGCGGTACCGGAAGAGCTGGAGGCTGAGGCCGCTGGGTATCTGCCCTATATCCTATTAACGGTGGAAGAGGGAGAGATCACTGGAATGGCACAGGGGACAATCCCAACGCCCACCCCTGCGCCCGAGCCGGAGCCGGACGCGCTCACTCAGACGCAGCTCGCCGTGGCGGAGCTGGCCCAGGTGGCAGAAGACAACAACACTGCGGCGCAGCTCGCCATCGCGGAGCTGGCTGAGACGTTGCTGGGAGGTGAGACAAGTGTCTAAGCTGTACGTTGACCTGATCCGCAAGGGGCTGAAAACCATCGACGACGTGCCCCTGCGCTGGCGGGACGAGGTCCAGGCGCTGCTGGAGGAGGCGCAGGTATGATTAGGCTTGATAACTGGCGTGTGCGGATGGAAGTAAGGGACCGGGAGCTCGGGTATGAGTCGGACCACCTGCACCGGCGGCTGGAGATCGCCGCGGACCTGGACGCGGGGTGGGCGGTGAAGCTGGATATGGCTCTGGGGAAGGCAAAGAACGTGGTGGACCTGGAGCGGACCGGGGACGTGCTGTGGGTGGACCTCACGCGGGATATCCTGGCCGCCGACGGGCTGTACCGCTGTCAGCTCCGGGGCCTCAAAGGGGATACGGTGGCCCACAGCAACCAGTTTGAACTGCTGGTGAGCGGGAGCATCAACGCTGTGGAAGCATTCCCGAGCGTCGAGCCCTCGGAGCTTGCCCAGATGGAGGCCAGGGTCACGCAGGCCAAGGCCGACGCAGTGGCCGCCGCAGACCGGGCGGAAGCGGCGGCGGTCCACCCGCCCAAGCTGTCCGGGGATCAGACGTGGATGGTGTGGGACCTGGAGAGCGGGGCGTATCAGGATACCGGCGTCTACTCCGGCGGGGCGGCCCCCAACATTGGGCCCGACGGGAATTGGGTCGTCGGCGGCGTGGATACCGGCGTATCGGCGACCGGTCCCAGAGGAGAACAGGGACCTATCGGTCCAGCCGGTCCCCAGGGAGAGAAGGGAGATCCAGGAGAGCAGGGTCTACAGGGCATCCAGGGCGAGACGGGGCCACAAGGCCCGCAGGGGCCAAAAGGTGACACCGGAGACACCGGCCCGCAGGGTCCCGCAGGTGCGGATGGCGTCGGCCTCCCCACGGTGACCGCAGAGGACAACGGCATGTATGCGGGCGTGGTGGACGGAGCGTGGGGCAAGGTGAGCGCGCCGGGTGGGGGCGGAGAGTGGACAGAGCTCTTGCGCAATGATGGGATCGTGCTCGATTCTGCCGGGGTAGGAAGTGTCCAACTTACGCTAACCCATCAGTTGAGCACATACAAAGAGATGATGTGCGCAGTGGAATGCCCAGCTAATACGAAACAATACCAGCCATCCAGCATTACGGTGGATGGGATACAAGTCGCTTTTTATCCGGGGGTTGTTCCTGCGAACACTATGAAGCAATATCTATTCCACGTTACATTATTTGGCGACGGGTCTTTTGCGGAATATTTGTCAACTGCCACAACTGATATTCTGTTTGGGGCATTCCTGGGGGCAACCACCGGAGGAACCCGGTACGGGAAAATAGGAGTTCCTACAGGGCAGTTACGCATGGATTTTAATGCAGCAGACATAACTGGCACGGTAAAAGTTCGCATTTTGGCAAGATAGGGGGGAAGCACGTGAGGGTTTATGATAACGGCATCTACCGCGACGCCACAGCAGAAGAGCTCGCGGAGCTGGAGGCCATGGGACAGGCCCAGCCTCCCATCTCGCCCACAGAGGCGGAACGGCTCTCCGCGCTGGAGGCGGCCATGCTGGAGCTGATGATGGGAGGGACAGGCGATGGTTGAGTTTATCCGCATCCAGTATCGTCTGGGCCGTCTGACGGCGGAGCAGGTGCGCTCCATGGCCCCGAAGTGGATCACTGCCGATCAGGCGGAAGAGATTATCCATATGTGACAGGCCGAAAGGCCGGAAAGGAAAATTATTATGAAGCATCTGTACGAGTACATCACGGTGAACGCAAGATGAACTATTATAACAGATCCACTGGGGATATGGCGCAGGGCCGGGACCCGAGCCAGAATCTGATTTTAGTCTACAAACGCAAGGAGCCCCATCCGAGCCCGACGACAGCGGGTCGGATGGGGAGCGGATGAACGACGGAGCGGATGAGACCTGCCCGGGAGGGCGGGGCGAAGGATGCGAAGTCGGTGAGGATGACAAGAAGGAGAAACCAATGAGCGAAGCATACCAGGTGACGCCCTCGGTGGGCGTGAACATCCGCAGCGGCCCCGGAACGGGCTATTCCAAGGTCGGCGCTTACGCGCAGGGCACTGTGGTGACGGTCACGGCCACGCGGGACGGCTGGGGACAGACGGAGAAGGGCTGGGTCAGTCTGGACTATCTGGAGGCTGTGGAGGCCGCGCAGCGGGTCACGGACAACGGCCTGCGCATCCAGGCGCGGTACATCGACGCCGGGCGGAAAAACCGCCCGGGCGGCGTCAACCCGTGCGGCTACATTACCATCCATGAGACGGGCAACGCGGCCAGGGGCGCCGACGCGGCGGCCCATGGCGCCTACCTGAACAGCGCCGCCGGAGAGGCCGCTCTGGTAAGCTGGCACTACACGGTGGACGACCACGCTATTGTGCAGCATCTGCCCGACGGCGAGACGGCCTACCACGCGGGGGACGGCCCCAAGGGGACCGGCAACGCCCGGAGCATTGGGGTCGAGATCTGCGTCAACGCGGACGGCGACTTTGCCAAGGCCAGAGAAAACGCGGCCTCGCTGGTGCGGCTGCTGATGGAGGAGCACGGTATCCCCATCGGTCATGTGGTCCAGCACAATCACTGGAACGGCAAGGACTGCCCGTACACCATCCGGCACACAAGCGGGGCCTGGGAGGCATTCCTGGCGTTGTGCGAGGGAGGGCCGTGTGCAAAGACGAACCGGCAGACGGTACAGGCGCGCTTCGGGCTGGCCGAGGAGACCATGGACTACCTGGAGGCGTACCGATACGGCGCGGACCTGCTGCAAAAGCTGGCCGCGGCAAATTAGGAGAGGAGTACTTATCATGACCAACAAGATCAGCGCGGGCACGATTGCCCGGACCGTTGTACTGCTGCTGGCCCTGGTCAACCAGGTGCTGAGCATGCTGGGCGTCCAGACCATCCCCATCGCGGACGAGGACGTCAACACCCTCATCGCCACCGGCTGGACCATAGCCGCCTCCCTGGCGGCGTGGTGGAAGAACAACAGCTTTACGCAGGCCGCCCTTGAAGGGGACAAACTGAAGAATGAGCTCAGAGCCAGGGAGGAGTAAGCCATGGCGGAGGACATCGCGGTCAAGGTGGCCGAAATTGATCAGCGGAGCAAATCGAACACCCACCGGCTGGACAAGGTGGAGGAGCGACAGGACAACCTGGACAAACTGGTGTCCTCCGTGGAGGTGCTGGCGACACGGCAGGAGACGGTGGAGACCGACGTGAAGGAGATCAAGACCGACGTGAAGGCCCTCACCGAGAAGCCCGCCAAGCGCTGGGACGGTATCGTGGACAAGCTCATTTGGCTGGCCGTCTCGGGCGCTGTGGGATTCCTTGCGGCACAGATCGTGAGATAGTCGTAAAAAGGCCGGGGATTACTCCCCGGCCTCTCCCCTTTGTGCCCAGAGAATATCGCTTCTAAAGCGGTATATCATTCTCATTGTGATTGGAATATTCAGGACGGGCTGCGGCGGGGGAGGTAACCGGGCACCCTGCCGCCCTTCCTTCCTACTGATTAGAAACAGAAAGACTGAAGTTCGTTTCATAAAATATTTAAAAATTTTTACCCCAAATGCCTTACCATTTTCCTATGGGATGCGGTAGAAACGGCAAGGCCCGAAGGCAGGGACGCCTGTCAAAATATTGCTTGACTTCCCCATAACGCCATGGTATAATTCCAAATTGCGCAGGTGTATCCGCGCACGGTGGAAAACAAGGTGGAAAACCCCGCTTTCCATTGGGACATCTGAAACAGGGGGGATGACGGTTGCTGACCGAACTCAAAGCCGGACCCCGGGTGGTGGGTGCCAAACAGACCCGCCGTGCCCTTGCCGACGGGCGGGCCGTCCGGGTATTTCTGGCAGAGGATGCAGACCCGGGTGTGACGGACCCCATCGAGGTACTTTGCGCCGAACACGGCGTGCCCGTGGAGCGGATTTCCGCCACGCGGGAGCTGGGCCAGGCCTGTGGCATCGCTGTGGGAGCCGCCGTGGCGGCGCTGGTCCGCTAACTTTGGTTTTAACAGAATAATTCTACCATTATTTTGTTAAAATAATAAAATGAGAACTCGAGAAAGGAGGAACTATTTATGCCTACGTTTAATCAGCTCGTCCGGAAGGGCCGGGAGGCCGCGACTTATAAGTCCAATTCTCCCGCGATGCAGCATGGTCTGAACACCCTGAAGAACCGCGAGACCGACCTGCCTTCTCCTCAGAAGCGCGGCGTGTGCACCGCTGTTCGTACCTCTACTCCGAAGAAGCCGAACTCCGCGCTCCGTAAGATCGCCCGTGTGAAGCTCACCAACGGCTACGAGGTTACCGCTTATATCCCCGGTGTGGGGCACAACCTGCAGGAGCACTCCGTGGTCATGATCCGCGGCGGCCGTGTTAAGGACCTGCCCGGCGTGCGCTACCACATCATCCGCGGCACTCTGGATACCCAGGGCGTCAACGGTCGTATGCAGGCCCGTTCCAAGTATGGCGCGAAGCGGCCCAAGGCTGGCAAGAAGTAAGACTTCTTCCAAACATGAAAGCATGTTTGCGCCCCGGCGCAAGACGACAGTCTTGCCAACGTGCGCTTCCTATATAATAGGGGCGTTTCTTTGGCAGGCACTGGACAAGCAGGCACTTGTCTTTACACGGGGGCTGCCCACTGAGGCGGCTTTCGAGTACCTATGAAATCATACTGTGAAGGAGGGAAGCAAAGTGCCCAGAAGAGGAAACGTACCCAAGCGAGAGGTTCTGCCCGACCCGCTGTATAACTCCGTCCTGGTGACCAAGCTGGTCAACAGCATCATGCTGGACGGTAAGAAGGGCGTCTCTCAGAAAGTGGTCTACGGTGCTTTCGATATCATCAAGGAAAAGACCGGAAAAGACCCTCTGGAGGTCTTTACCACCGCTCTGGAGAACATCATGCCGTCCCTGGAGGTCAAGGCCCGCCGCGTGGGCGGCGCCACTTACCAGGTGCCCATCGAGGTTCGGCCTGAGCGCCGTCAGACCCTGGGGCTGCGGTGGCTCACCACTTATGCCCGCAACCGCAGCGAGAAGACCATGAGAGAGCGCCTCGCCGGCGAGATCATGGATGCCGCCAATAACCTCGGCTCCGCGGTCAAAAAGCGCGAGGATACCCACAAGATGGCCGAGTCCAACAAGGCTTTCGCGCACTACCGCTGGTAGTTATAAGGAGTTATTAGAGTATGCCTAGGAAAGTATCCTTAGAGAATACCCGGAACATCGGTATCATGGCTCATATCGACGCCGGCAAGACCACCACGACAGAACGGATTTTGTTCTACACCGGCGTCAACTATAAGATCGGCGAGACCCACGACGGTACCGCCACCATGGACTGGATGGCCCAGGAGCAGGAACGCGGCATCACCATCACCTCCGCTGCCACCACCTGCTATTGGAAGGGCAGCAAGGACCAGTTCCCCCAGACCCGTATCAATATCATCGACACCCCGGGTCACGTGGACTTCACCGTGGAGGTGGAGCGCTCCCTGCGCGTGCTGGACGGCTCTGTGACCGTCATGTGCGCCAAGGGCGGCGTGGAGCCCCAGTCTGAGACTGTGTGGCGCCAGGCCGACCACTACAAGGTCCCCCGCATGATCTATGTCAACAAAATGGACATCATGGGCGCCGATTTCTACAACGTGCTGCGTATGATCCACGACCGCCTGAAATGCAATGCCGTGCCCATTCAGCTCCCCATCGGCAAGGAGGAGACCTTCAAGGGTATCATTGACCTGGTGGAGATGGACGCCGACATCTATTATGACGAGATGGGCAAGGACATGCGCGTGGAGGAGATCCCTGCCGATATGATGGAGTTGGCGCAGGAATACCGCACCAAACTCATCGACGCCTGCGCCGACCTCTCCGACGAGATCATGGAGTTGGCGCTGGAGGAGAAGCCCATCCCCGAGGATCTGATCCGCAAGGTGCTCCGGCAGGGCACCATCGACAACAAGATTGTCCCTGTGACCTGCGGCACCTCTTACAAAAATAAGGGTGTGCAGAAGCTGCTGGACGCCATCGTGGACTTCATGCCCTCTCCTGTTGACATTCCCCCCATCGACGGTATCAACCCGGACACCGAGGAGGAGGACTCCCGCCCTGCGGACGACAACGCCCCCTTCTCCGCGCTGGCATTCAAGATTGCCACGGATCCCTATGTGGGCCGGCTGTCCTTTGTCCGCGTGTACTCCGGTATGCTCAACACCGGTACTTCGGTGCTCAACAGCACAAAGAACCAGAAGGAGCGTATCGGCCGCATCCTGCAGATGCACGCCAACCACCGGGAGGATATCGAGACCGTCTATTCCGGCGATATCGCCGCGGTCATCGGTCTGAAGAACTCCACCACCGGTGATACCCTGTGCGATGAGAAGCACCCCATCATCCTCGAGTCCATGGAGTTCCCCGAGCCGGTCATCCGTGTGGCCATCGAGCCCAAGACCAAGGCTGGTCAGGAGAAGATGGGCCTGGCGCTGATGAAGCTGGCCGAGGAGGACCCCACCTTCAAGACCTGGACCGACGAGGAGACCGGACAGACCATCATCGCCGGTATGGGTGAGCTCCATCTGGAGATTATCGTGGACCGTCTGCTCCGTGAATACAAGGTGGAGGCCAACGTGGGCGCGCCCCAGGTCGCCTATAAGGAGACCATCAAGAAAGCCGTCGAGCAGGACACCAAGTATGCCCGGCAGTCCGGCGGTAAGGGCCAGTACGGCCATGTGCGTATCACCGTGGAGCCCAACGAGCCCGGCAAGGGCTATGAGTTCCTCAACGAGATCACCGGCGGCGTGATCCCCAAGGAGTATATCCCTGCGGTGGATCAGGGCATCCAGGGCGCCATGCAGGCCGGTGTGCTGGCGGGCTATCCCGTGGTGGATGTGAAGGTCCATCTGACCTTCGGCTCCTACCACGAGGTGGACTCCTCCGAAATGGCCTTTAAGATCGCCGGTTCCATGGCGTTCAAGGAGGCCTGCCGGAAGGCCAACCCCATCCTGCTCGAGCCCATCATGAAGGTCTCCGCCATCGCGCCCGACGAGTATATGGGCGATGTGATGGGCGACCTCTCCTCCCGCCGCGGCATGATCCAGGGCACCGAGACCCGTCCCGGCGCCACCCAGATCGACGCGCTGGTCCCCCTCTCCGAGATGTTCGGTTACGCCACCGACCTGCGTTCTTCCACGCAGGGCCGCGGCCAGTACACCATGGAGCCCCACAGCTATGTGGAGATCCCCAAGAGCATCGCGGATAAGATCATTGCCGAGCGCGGCCACAACGCGGAATAAAGGACTTGCAATTCTAGCGTCTATGCGGTAGAATGTAAGCCGTAAAAACTAAATTTTGTCGCTTACAACCTGTAATATAAGGAGGATTACTCAAAATGGCTAAGGCTAAGTTTGAACGCACCAAGCCCCATGTCAACATCGGCACCATCGGCCACGTTGACCACGGCAAGACCACTCTGACCGCCGCTATCACCAAGTACCTGGCCCTGAAGGGTCAGGCTCAGTACGAGGATTATTCCAGCATCGACAAGGCTCCCGAGGAGCGTGAGCGCGGCATCACCATCAACACCGCCCACGTGGAGTACGAGACCGACGCCCGCCACTATGCCCACGTCGACTGCCCGGGCCACGCCGACTATATCAAGAACATGATCACCGGTGCTGCTCAGATGGACGGCGCCATCTTGGTCATCGCCGCCACCGACGGCCCCATGGCTCAGACCAAGGAGCACATCCTGCTGGCCCGCCAGGTGGGCGTGCCCGCCATCGTCGTGTTCCTGAACAAGTGCGATCAGGTGGACGATCCCGAGCTGCTGGAGCTGGTCGAGATGGAAGTCCGCGAGACCCTCGACAAGTATGAGTTCCCCGGCGACGACACCCCCATCATCAAGGGGTCCGCTCTGAACGCCCTGACCTGTGAGGGTGGTGTGGACGATCCCGATTTTGCCTGCATCAAGGAGCTGATGGACGCCGTTGACTCCTATATCCCCACCCCCGCCCGCAACGACGACCTGCCCTTCCTGATGCCCGTCGAGGACGTGTTCACCATCTCCGGCCGTGGCACTGTGGCCACCGGCCGTGTGGAGCGTGGTATCCTGAAGGCTGGCGAGACCGTCGATATCGTCGGTCTGACCGAGGAGAAGAAGTCCACCGTGGTCACCTCCATGGAGATGTTCCGCAAGACGCTGGACTTCATCGAGGCTGGTGACAACGCCGGCTGCCTGCTCCGTGGTATCGCCAAGACCGATATCGAGCGCGGCCAGGTCCTGTGCAAGCCCGGCTCCATCCACCCCCACACCAAGTTCAAGGGCCAGGTCTACGTCCTGTCTAAGGAAGAGGGCGGTCGTCATACCCCCTTCTTCAACAACTATCGTCCCCAGTTCTATTTCCGTACCACCGACGTGACCGGCGTCATCACTCTGCCTGAGGGCACTGAGATGTGCATGCCCGGCGACAACGTCGACATGGACGTGGAGCTGATCACCCCCATCGCCATTGAGAAGGGCCTCCGCTTCGCTATCCGCGAGGGCGGTCGTACCGTCGGTTCCGGCGTGGTCATCGAGATCAACGAGTAATCAAGCGTGAGGGAATACCCCGCCGCATTTTGCGGCGGGGTATTCTTTTTCCAGTCGGGTATGGCAGGGGTGGGAGCATCTTTCCTTTTGATCAAGGATGTGGTATACTGAACCAGCAGCCTGTCAAATGGTGATGATATGTAAGGAGGCCGGTTCCTTGTCCGATATTCTGCCCTTGGAAAGTACTTCACCTGAGGAGGTCACCGAGACCTTTGAAAGGATATCCAGCTCCATGACGTGGAGCAAGGCGCTGTATGTGGCGCTGCTGTTTGTCATCTGTGTGGTGGGGATGCGGCTGGTCATCAGTATTTTGGACCGAACGATGACCCGCCTGCGGATCGAGCCCACAGTCCACAAGTTTACGCGCTCGTGCTTGAAAGTCATCATGTGGATGGTGACGCTTCTTGTTTTGGCCGGATATATCGGTATCCCTGTGGATTCCTTTGTGGCCGTGCTGGGGATCATCGGCGTGGCGCTCTCCCTCGCGCTGCAGGGTATTTTGTCCAATCTGGCCGGTGGTATCATGGTCATGGTGTCCAAGCCCTTTGCCGTGGGGGACTATGTGGATGCAGCGGGACTCTCCGGTACGGTGGCGGAGATTGGACTTGTCTATACCAGGCTGAAGACCATTGACAACAAGATCATCTTCGTGCCCAATGGAGAGATTTCCGGTGAGAAAATCACCAACTATAACAGTCAGGACCGGCGCAGAGTGGACCTCTCCTTTGCCGTGTCCTACGAAGATGATCCGGAACGGGTCAAACAGGTCATACGGGAGGTCGTGGGGGCCCATCCCAAGGCGCTGTTTACGCCGGAGCCTTTTGTCCGCACCACAGCGCTGGGGGACAGCAGCGTGAGCTATACCCTGAGGGTCTGGTGTGCCACGGAGGACTATTGGGAGCTTTATTATGATCTGCTGGAACAGGTCCGGGCCGCTTTTGACCGGAACGGCATCGGGCTGACCTATAACCACCTGAATGTCCATCTGATCTCAAATCCGGTGGAGAAGGACCGCTGAAAAAGAGGAGTGATTGATTTATGTATGGAGACTACGCGCTGGCCGGAAAGGGACTCAAAACACTGTTTTTATCTGAAATCGTGGGCTTGATCGCCACAGTACTGAGCGGCGTGGCACTGGTGGGCAGCCTAGCGGGACTGGCGGGTCTGATCCTGGGACTTGTGGGCCTTCACACCGCGTCCCCCACCCATCCCTATTTTAAAAATGCGTTCTTTACCTCGGTCGGCAATATTGTGGCCAACTTTTTGGGCACATTGCTCGGGGAAAGCGGCTTTTTCTCCGGTATATTGAGTATTTGCAGCGGTATTCTGGGATTGTTGACCGTATACTATGTCTGTATGGCGGCTTCCCATCTGCTCTCTGCCAAGGGGGATCAGGCCTGTGCAGACAAGGGGGGAACCGTCTGGAAGCTGTACGCCGTGTGTACGCTAGTATCCATTGTCTGCGCTGTGCTGGTCCTGGTGCCGATCATCAACATTGCGGCCGCCCTGCTGCTGATTATAGTGGCGCTGGTCATGTTCGTGGCTGGCATCCTGTACTTGGTGTTTCTCTATCAAGCATCCCAGTCGCTCCAATAGGCAGAAGAAAACGGCGCGGCGCTCATTTATGAGCGCCGCGCCGCCGTTATCCAGGCATGGCCAGTCCGTGGATGAAGCCGCCCAGTTGGCTGGAGAGGACTTCGCCACCGACCACGGTGTTTTTGTAGATCAGCAGACCGGCCTGGACGCCGGTCTCTCCTGTGGGATAATTGGATATCTCGTAGGTATAGCGTTTGACCCGCTTGCCCTTGTATTTTTCCAGGTCAAAGCCTTGGCCGGACTGGAGGGAGAGGTACTGGGTATAGGTCTCGTCAAATTCCTCAGGGATGGCCAGCTCTTCTACAGAGAGCGGGTCGGCGGAGACCTGCCAGCCGTAGCTCTCCAGATAGGCGATCCTGTCCTCATTGGTTTTGATGCCCTTGGGGCTGGCCGGGGCGGGAGAGACCGCGTCCACTCCCCTGGCGGACAGTACCCCGCCCACCAGAGCCACGGCGCCACAGAGCACCACGATAGCGGCCACGCCCGCAACAAGTCTCCCACGGCGCAGTTTGGCGGTCCAGATAAACACAGCGCAACGCTCCTTCCATTTCTTTTCGGGTTATTTGTATGTGCAGGAGTCCCCGGGTATGATACAATATTACAAAAAGGACAAGGAGCGAGGCTCCGGAGGGGAGTGGATTCTGATCGAGCGGCTGGACAAAATTCTGGCGGGAACAGGCCGATGGTCCCGGCGGGAGGCCGGAGAACTGGTACGGGCTGGGCGTGTGGAGGCGGCCGGGGCGGTGGCGCGGCGCCCGGAGGAAAAGTATGAGCGGGAGGGGCTGGACCTGCGCGTGGACGGAGAGCAGGTCTGCGGGGAGCGATATGTCTATCTGATGCTCCACAAGCCGGCGGGACTGCTCTCCGCCACGGAGGACCCCAGGCAGCCCACCGTGCTGGATCTGCTGCCGGAGCATCTCAGGCGGGTGGGACTGTTTCCGGTGGGGCGGTTGGACAAGGATACGGAGGGTCTGCTCCTCCTCACCAACGACGGCCCGCTGGGGCACCGCCTTCTCGCGCCCGCGCGTCATGTGGACAAAGTGTACTTTGTCCGCGCCGCAGGGCGTCTGGATGAGGAGGACGCCGCGGCCTTCCGCGCGGGCATGATGCTGGGGGATGGGTTGCGCTGCCTGCCGGCGGAGCTGGAGCTGCTCCCGGAGCCGGATGCCGGCCTTGTTACCCTGCGAGAGGGGAAATACCATCAGGTCAAGCGGATGCTCGCGGCCCGGGGAAAGCCGGTGCTCTACCTGAAAAGGCTCTCTATGGGACCGCTGGAGTTGGACCCGGAATTGGTGACCGGAGGCTGGAGACCTCTGACGGAGGAGGAGCGGAAGAGATTGAAGGAATTGGAATAATTTCCATGTGCACCCCTTCGGCATTTTTCACAAAAAAATACGTTTTCCCTATTGAAAAGGGAGAAAAAAACCAGTATAATAGAAAAGCCGGGTCTGAAAAGAACCGCGGTGTTGAGAGATTAAGCGCTGCAGGCGCATAGAAGGGGGCAAAGCGATGTCCAGCCGGGTTTTCCAGAGTGTGGTTTTGCAAATGAAGGACAGTACCGACCGTGCCATCGGCGTGATTGATTCTGAGGGAACGGTGGTAGCTTGCAATGAACTGACCTGTATTGGAGAGAAGTGGACGGGAGCGGTCGAAGCGATCAACGAGGCCGACACGGAATTGGTGGCCTTTGACGGCAATACGTTCAAACCGCTGGCAGGGTGGAGCTCTCAGTTTGATTATGCAGCCTTTGCACGCGGGGAGGACGATGCGGCCCGCATGGTATGCTCCATGGCCGCAGTGGCCCTCAACGGCGCCAAGGCCTACTATGAAGAAAAGCACGACAAGGCCACTTTTGTCAAGAGCATCATCTCCGACAATATTTTGCTGGGGGATATCTATGTCCGGGCCAAGGAGCTCCACTTCACCTCCGAGGCGCCCCGGGCGGTGTTCCTGGTTCGCCAGGTGGGCACTACGGATATGGCCGCGATTGACGTGGTACAGTCCCTCTTCCCCGACAAACAGGTGGACTTTGTCCTGTCCATCAATGAGATGGATATCGCCCTCATTAAGCAGCTCTCCGACGGCACGGAGAGTAAGGATCTCTATAAGGTGGCCGAGCAGGTGGAGGCCGCGCTGAGGTCGGAGCTCAATCTCAAGGTCGTGATCGGCGTGGGCACCATCGTGACCCACATCCGGGAGTTGGCACGTGCTTACAAGGAGGCCCAGGTGGCCATCGACGTGGGCAAGGTGTTTGACACAGAGAAGTCCATCATCAACTATGAGAATTTGGGGATCGGGCGTCTCATCTATCAGCTCCCGACCACCCTGTGTGAGATGTTCCTCCAGGAGGTCTTTAAGAAGAACCCCATCGACTCCCTGGATCAGGAGACGCTGTTCACCATCAATAAGTTCTTTGAAAACAATCTGAACGTCTCGGAGACCGCCCGCAAGCTCTTTGTCCACCGGAATACCCTGGTATACCGGCTGGAAAAGATCAAAAAGCTCACCGGGTTGGACCTGCGGGAGTTTGACGACGCCATCACCTTTAAGGTGGCGCTGATGGTCAAGAAATATCTGGTGTCCAGGGGCATCGAGTCCTGAAAAAGAAATCACAAGATGACCAGCGGCGGAGGCGGACCTTCGTCCTACCGTGTCCCGGGCTAACAGATCTGGTAGGGCGGGTGGGGGCCCCGCCGCTCGTTTGTGTCCAAATGTGTGAGGATTGCCAATGATTCGACTCATAGATGTACAAAAGACATATGACAACGGCACCCGTGCCCTGAAAGGGGTGTCCATGCGCATTGAGGACGGGGAGTTTGTCTTCCTGGTGGGGCCTTCCGGGTCCGGGAAGTCGACCATCCTCAAGCTCATCACTGGCGAGGTGAGCTGCACCGAAGGGCGGCTGATGGTGAACGGCTATAACCTCAACAACATTCACGTCCGACAGATCCCTTACCTGCGCCGCACGCTGGGCGTCATCTTCCAGGATTTCAGGCTCATCGAGAAAAAGACGGTGGAGGAGAACCTCACGTTTGTCATGCGGGTGGTGGGTGCTTCTCCGCGGGAGATCCGGAAGCGGGTGTCCTATGTGCTGCAACTGGTGGGCCTGGATCATAAGGGCGACCGCCTGCCCACCGAGCTTTCCGGCGGGGAGCAGCAGCGCGTAGCCATTGCCAGGGCCCTGGTGAACAACCCACAGGTCATCGTTGCCGACGAGCCTACCGGAAACCTGGACCCCCAGCGTTCCCTGGAGATCATGATGCTGTTGGAAAAGATCAACGAGCTGGGCACCACCGTTCTGGTGGTCACCCATGAGAAAGAGCTGGTCAACCGCTTTTCCAAACGGGTGGTGGCCATTGAGAACGGCAGGATCATCAGCGACGGGATGGGTGGTTATTACAACAATGAATCAGTATAACATGGGTTATCACCTGAAGGAGGGCTTCCGCAGTATCTTTACCCACGGCCTGATGTCCTTTGCGGCTGTGTGTATGATCGTGGCCTGCCTGATCATCATGGGCTCATTTTCCCTGGTGGCCGTCAATCTGGACAATACGCTGGGGGACCTGGAGGCCCAGAACGAGTTCACCGCCTATGTGGACGAATCTCTCACTGAGGAGCAGGCCAAAGCCCTCCAGGGCAAGCTGGAGCGCCTCGCCAATGTCTCTTCCGCCACCTTTGTGGACCGGCAGGCCGCCATGGACCAGTATGTGGAACGCTATGCCGACAGCGAGAACAAGGACCTCTTTGAGGACCTGCCGGAAAACACACTCCGCCACCGCTACCGCATCCATGTGGTGGAGATCGAGAAGATGGGGGAGACGGTGAAGGCGGTGGAGCAGATCTCCGGCATCGCAAAGGTCACGGCTTCGCTGGATATTGCAGACGGCTTTGTCACCCTGCGCAATATGGCCGGTGCGGTGGCGTGGATCCTGATCGCTATGCTGCTGATCATCTCCCTCTTTATCATTGCAAACACCATCAAGTTGGCCACCTTCCACCGCCGGGAGGAGATCGCCATTATGAAGATGTGCGGCGCGACCAATTGGTTCGTCCGCTGGCCCTTTATTTTTGAGGGCATGATCCTGGGCCTTTTGGGTGCGGTGCTGGCGTTCTTCCTGCAATGGGGCATCTACAGCCTTATCGTAAGCGCCATCTCCGAACAGGGGGGCCTGCAGCTCATCGCCATCGTTCCATTTCAAACGCTGGCGGCCCGTGTGCTGGGCGCCTTTGTTGCTGCCGGCCTGGCCATCGGCGCCTGCGGAAGCCTGATGGCCATTCGGAAATTCCTTCAGGTTTGAGTTCCACCCCTCCCTCGTGAAAGGAGAAGATCCCGTGTCCAATCCGAAGCAGAACACAAAGCAGAGAAGACCCAGGCGCGACTGGCACAAGACGGTTGTGGCCCTGCTGGCGCTGCTGATGGCGCTCCTGATGATCCTGCCCATGATCACAGTGGTGTTCCAGACCGCGGGCGCCGTCAGTCAGGAGGAGCTGCAGGAGCAGATCAACGCGGGGAAGTCACAGGCCGCCGACTTGAATGCCCAGATCAAAAAACTCAACGAGCAGCTCCAGAGCATCCAGAGCGATAAATCCAAGGCGCTGGAGCAGAAAAGCCTGGTGGAGCAGCAGATCAACGCCCAGAACCAAGCCATTGCCAAGGTGACCGAGACCATTGCACAATATGATCAGCTCATTGCTGACAAGGAGACCGAGGTAGCCGAGACCCGGGCCAAGGAGGAGGCGCAGTACGCCCTCTTCTGCGAGCGGGTGCGGGTCATGGAGGAGTCCGGCACCGTCAATTATTGGGACATTCTGTTCGGTGCATCAGACTTCTCCGATTTGCTGGAACGGGCCACGATGATAGGCGAGATCATGGAGTATGATAACGCGGTGATGGACCAGTTGGCCGCCACCCGGAAGGAGCTTCAGGACCAGCAGGCCGTGCTGGAGGCCACCAGGGCCGACCAGCAGGCGGAGAAAGAGGATCTGGAGGCGCGGAAAGCGGACCTGAAGGAGAAGGAGGCCACAATCGACCAGCTCATCGCGGACATCAAGGCCGATGAGAACGAGGCCGCCAAGGCGAAGGACGCCCTTACCGCCGAGGCCAACCGGGTCACCAGCGAGATCCTCCAGAAGCAGAAGGAACTCCAGGCTCTGATCGACGCCGGAAAGATCAACTTTGATCCCGGAAGCGGCTGGCAGTGGCCCCTTCACGGCATTTACCGGATTACATCCACCTTCGGTCCCCGTATCCACCCCATCACCGGGCGACCGGGAAACCACACGGGCACGGACATCGGCGCGCCCAGGAACACCCCCATCCATGCCGCGCGGGGCGGCGTGGTGACCATCTCCACCTACGGCAGTTCCTACGGCAACTATGTGGTGATCCAGCACGACAATGGCATCGCCACTCTTTACGCCCATATGAACTCCCGTGCGGTAAAAGAGGGAGATGTGGTGACCCAGGATCAGGTCATCGGGTATGTGGGGACGACCGGCTCCTCTACCGGCAATCATCTCCACTTCGAGTTCCGGGTCAACGGACAGCGGGCCGACGCGCTGGATTACTATCCCGCGCTGAAAGATCAATTTGTATACAGTTGAGAAAATACAGGCGGGGACAAGGGGGTGACCCCTTGTCCCCGCTGTCTTTCCAGAAAGGACCGAGAAAACCATGAGAGAAAAACGCTTTTCCGTCCGGGCCCTGGTGCTGACGGTGGTGCTGACCGTCCTGCTGACCGCAGTGCTGCTGGCAGGGATCCTCTGCCTGCTGCTGGGGAAGGAGGGGATGAGCATGGCGCAGGCTATGGTGCTCATCAACACACAGTTCGTAGGTGAGCACGACATCGGGGAAGCGGTGGACGGCGCCATGGACAGTCTCATCACCGGACTGGGAGACCGCTGGTCCTATTACATGGACGCCGAGGGATATGCCCGCCAGAAGGAGAACAAAAGCAACGCCTATGTGGGTCTGGGCTGCACGGTGTCCTACCCGGAGACGGAGGGACTTCTGATCGAAGCGGTGACGGAGGACGGCCCGGCGGACAAGGCGGGCCTGAAGGCCGGAGATCTAATTCTGGAGATAGACGGCGTCCGGATGGAGGGCGAGGCGCGCAGCCGGGCCACAGAGTACACGCGGGGGCCGGATGGGTCCGAAGCGGAGCTGCTGATCCAACGGGCGGATGGGATCGAACAGCGTTTCAAAGTGGTCCGCGCCAGAGTGGAGGAGCACCCCGTATCCTATGAGCGCCTGGACGACGGCACCGGCGTGGTGGCCATTCGGAACTTCAACAGCCGGTGCGCGGAGGAGGCCGTCGCTGCGGTGGAGGAGCTGGAGGCGCAGGGCGTGGAGCGGCTGGTATTTGATGTGCGCAACAACGGCGGCGGCTACCTGGATGAGCTCACAACGCTGCTGGACTATTTGCTGCCTGAGGGGACCATCTTCCGCAGCGAGGATAAGGCCGGGCATCAGAGCAGCGTCCAGTCCGACGCCGCATGTGTGGACCTCCCTATGGCGGTGCTGGTCAATGGAGATACCTATTCGGCGGCGGAACTCTTTGCCGCTGAGCTCCAGGAGATGGAGTGGGGGATCATTGTGGGGACGCCGACCTTTGGAAAAGGGTTTTCCCAGCAGACCTTTCCGCTCCTCTCAGGCGGCGCGATCAACATCTCCACGGCCAAATACTTTACCGGAAAGGGCGTTTCGCTCATAGGGACGGGCCTTACGCTGGACCGGGAGCTGGAGCTTACGGAGGAGCAGGAACAGAAGCTGAAGAACCATGCATTGGACCCGGCGGAGGACCCGCAGCTCCAAGCGGCCATTCAAATGATTGCCGGATGAGGTGTGATCCACAGTAAAATCTCCGCCAGTATCGGCTGAGGGAGCGGAATAGGGCGGAACCATACGGCACGGCCGATAAAAATACCGCTGTCCTCCGGGTGGGCGCGCTCACCCGGGGACGGCGGTAGCTGTTTTTTTATAGAGGGGATTTTCCCCGCGTGAGCAAATATCCGCTGGTAACGGCTGTAAACGGGGCCACGGTCACCAGACCGAAGGAGCCCACAATGGTATCGATGATCTCCGAGGCCACATACTTGTAGTTCAAAATGTTCCATACAGGAGTGCCCTGGGCCATGAAAACCATCAGCAGCGCCACATATCCGCCGGAATAGGCCAGCAGCAGAGTGGTGGTCATGGTCCCCATGGCGGCCCGGCCCACGTTCATACCGGAACGCGCAGCTTCCCGCCAGCCCATGCCGGGCTTTTTATCCACCACTTCCTTGACGGCGGAGGTGATGTCCACGCTCAGGTCCATCACCGCGCCGGATGAGCCGATGAAAATAGAGGCCATAAAGATCCGGGTCAGGTTCAGGTCCTGGTAGCCGCTGTAAAGCAGGCTCTCCGAGTTGGGCATGACGGCCCCGTGGATCTGAAAGAGATCGGTGCACAGGCAGCCCAGCGCCGCAGTCACCAGGACGCCCAGCGTCGCGCCCGACACGGCGGAAGCGCAGCGCCGGTCAAAGCCGTAGACCAGGGCGATGATGAGTACAGTAAGAAAGAGCGTGACGGCCAGTCCCACCCAAATGGGGCTGAGCCCCTTCAGATAGAGAGGAACGAGCACCTTCCACAGCGTGAGCACGGTGAGCACAAAGGACAAAATGGCCCTGACGCCGGTGCGCCCGGCAAAAAGAATGAGGAGAAGCGCGAAAGCCAATGCCAGCCATGCCTCTTTGTCCAGGCGGTAGTGGTCGGTCATCGTGACCAGGAGGATCTCATCGCCCTGGTAGCTGATGACGACCAGGGCGCGGTCTCCGGGCGAAAAGATCTTATCCTGCTCAAGGGAGCCGTTCAGGAGGTTCTGAGCCTCGACGGTCCGCCCCTCAAACCTGCCGCCCAGAAGCTCCAGCGTGCAGGTCTGCTCTCCGGAGCGGATCAGCCCGGTGTCGATGATGGAGGAGTTGTCCACGGAAAGGACCCGGGCGGCGCACCGATCCGCCCCCTTATAGATGACCGCATCTTCAAAGCCGGTGGGGAGGAGAACAAGGAGCAGGACCAAAAGCAGACAGACCAGGACGGGAGCGTGGTAACGGAGGCGGTCCGTATTGCGCAGAAGCGTCATGGGTGTGTGTTCCTTTCAGATTTTTCAAATAGTGAAACAGTGCAAAGGATGCGGCATGGGCCGCATCCTTTGCGCGCATGGGAAGGAGCTTCTATTTCACGTCCAGGAGATCGGCCAGCTTGTGGTAGATCTGGGTGTTGTCATAGGAGCCGCCGAACAGATCCTGCCCCGCGCCCTGGGCGAACACGGCTACGGGGAGGCCGGTGTGAGCATAAGAGGAGAAATTGATGCCGGACTTGTTGTTGAGCAGATGGGTAATGGTGACGCTGAGGGGCTCATAGGTGCCGTACAGGACGTATTCAGCCTGGTTGGCGGGATCGGCTTTGGCGCGGTCGGGGTCCATGGTGGCGGCGTAGGCGTCTTTGAGCTTCTGCACCTCGTAGTCGGTGAGGACCAGCTTATCGTCCTCAGCGCCGGAGAGCTTCAGGCCGAAGAGGGCCTCCACGTCCTTCATCACATCCTCAAAGGAGGTGTTGTTCTCCTTGTAGCCGGCCACGTAGTTGCTGTCGTACTTGGCATAACTGATTTTCTGATTGGAGAGGTTGGTGAGGAAGGTATCGTAGTCGGTGCCGGAGTAGCCGATGGTCAGACCGCCGGTCTCGTGGTCGCCGGTGACCAGGATGAGGGTCTCGTCGGGATGCTGCTTGGCGAAGGCAACCGCCTCCTCAACGGCGTCGGAGAGCGCGATGGTGTCGGCGATGGTAGAGCCGGCGTCGTTGGCGTGGCAGGCCCAGTCAATCTTGCCGCCCTCCACCATCATGAAGAAACCGGTGTCATTGTCCAGCACCTCGATCCCCTTCTTCACATAGTCGGAGAGCGCCCACATATCCTCGGTGCGGTCATTTTCATAGGCAAAGGCGTCAGAGTCGGCCAGATGCTCGTCAATGATGAGAACGGGGCCGGCGGTGACGGCCTCGGCCTCAGCCTGGGTCATGACCACCTGATAGCCCGACTGAGCGGCCAGATCGTAGAGGCTGGTCTTGTCCTTGGCGGAGCCGGTGGGCTTCAGCAGCCCGCCGCCGGCGAAGTACTCGAAGCCGGAGGCCACCAGCTCCTCTCCAATTTCGTAGTAGTTGCCGCGGCTGGCCTGATGGGCATAGAAAGCGGCAGGGGTGGCGTGGTTCAGGTTGACGCTGGAAATCACACCGATCTTCCAGCCGAACTGCTCCCGAAGCTTTTCGGCAATGGTCTCGTAAGCCACAGTGGCGGTCTCATTCATATTGATGGTGCCGGAGTAGGTCTTGTAGCCGGTGGAGATGGAGGTGGCGGTGGAAGCTGAGTCGGGGCAGAAGGAGGTGGAGTCGTAGGTGACGGCGGAGCCGGCCACAGGGAAATCCATGAAGGAGAGGTTCACGTTGCCGTCCAGGATGTCGTCGTTGTTGGTGTCGGCCATGGCGCCCAGGTAGTCGGAGGCCGCCTGGAACTGGGGGTAGCTCATGCCGTCGCCGATAAACAGAAATACGTACTTGGGGGCCTTTTGCGCGGGGGACGTCTGGCTGCTCAGCGTCTGGACAGAGGGCTCTGCGGCGGGCGTTGCGGTAGGGGCGGGCGTTGCGGCGCCTGCCGAGCAGGCGGCGAGGGTTCCTGCCAGGGATGTCGCGGCAAGAGAGAGGGCCAAGGTGCGCTGTAACTTCATTCTTTCTTCCTCCGGTTTTGTTTTTCAGGGGCATCGCTATGATACGGGATAAGGGGCAGATGGCGCTATCAGCGGAGCGTAAAAGATCGGGAAGGAGAGGTAAGAAAAAGAAAAATGCGGGTAAAATGGGGCGTTGCACACGGTATATCTGCGGTATAATCTGCCGAGCGGCGCATATTCTGTCCCGAGGTGAATCGGATGAGGATCGGACAGATTGCCGTCGGGCGGAAGAGGTCCCTGCGGATACAATTTTCCCCGGAACGGGTCCTGGATATGCCCATTCTGCGGGCGGAGATCCCGGAGCCGTGGAGGCCCCGGCGGCTCCGCCGGGCGGCCAGGGCGCTCCGGAAGCAGGGCGTGAAGCGGGTGCTGGTCCCGGCGGGGTTCGCACAGTGGGACACGCTGGAGTCGGCCGGCCTGGGGCCGGTAGAGACGGGGGAGTTCTGCCGCGCCATGGCGCCAGCGGTGGCCCTGGCCGCTCTGACCGGGGCGCATATCCGGCCGGAGGGGGCTACGGTGGTCCTGCGGGGGGAGCGCGTGACCCGGGCCATGCGCATGTCGGCTCTGAAGCTGTGTCCGGAGGTGAAAAACCTTCTGATCGCGGCCCCTGTCGGCGGGGCGGGGCTCCAGGCGGAGCTGCGGCGGGAATACGGCGTCCCGGCCCTGGAGGATGCGCCCGGGCGCGCACCGGATCTGGCCATCCATTTTGCGCCCTCCGCCGGCGGCGGTGCCAGGATCGTGGACCTGTCCGGGAACAGCCCCCGGATGGATCATTTTTCCTTTGCCCTGCGGGAACAGACCCTGCCGGAGGACTGTGAAGGGCTTCCTCTACTGGCGGCCCTGTGGGAGACGGGACGGCTAGACCCGGCGGAGATAACAGTTTTTACCGATTTCCACTCTTGACAGACCGGAACAAACTACATATAATACAGAATAATGCAGAAGCAGACACTTACCTTAATAAAAATAAAACCTACCAAGGACCTGGAGCCCGGCGGATATTCCGTGGATTTTAAACGGGTACCGGTCTTTCTAAGATTCGGATTGATTCGCACAGAGAAAGGAAGCAGTGAAGCATGGCGAAAGAATACAAGCTGAGCCCTGAGCGGCTCAAGGCCCTTCAGGACGAGCTCGTTTACCTGAAAACGGTCCGTGAGAAAGAGGTGGCCGATCAGATCAAGGAGGCCCGCTCCTTCGGCGACCTGAGCGAGAACAGCGAATACGACGAGGCGAAGAACGAGCAGGGCAAGCTCTATTCCCGCATCGCGGAAATCGAGACCATTCTGGCCAACTATGTAGTGATCGAGGAGCACGAAACGGCCCATGACGCTGTACGTCTGGGCAGCCGGATCACCGTGTTGGACAAGGAGTTCAACGAGCAGGAGGTCTACCAGGTGGTGGGCTCCCAGGAGGCCGATCCCATGAACGGTCGCATTTCAGAGGAATCTCCCTTCGGCAAGGCCCTGCTGGGCAAGGTCGTTGGAGATGACGTAGTGGTGGAGGCCCCCGCCGGAGTCCTCCACTACCAGGTCCTAGATATACAAAAGGCCTAGTAAGCCGAGAAACAGGAGGAACCCAAAATGACAGAAGAGAAGAACACCGGCGCACCCGAGCAGGAGATGGACCTGTCCGAGCAGAGGCTCATTCGCCGCGCCAAGCTCAAAGAGCTTCAGGACGCGGGGGAAGACCCCTTTCAGATCACCAAATATGTCGTCACCGCCCGCAGCGCTGACGTGAAGGAAAAGTTTGAGGAGATGGAAGGGAAACAGGTCTCCGTCGCTGGACGCATCATGTCCAAGCGCGGGATGGGCAAAGCCGTGTTCTGCGATCTTCAGGACGGCAAGGGACGCATCCAGCTCTATGTCCGCATCGACGAGCTGGGCGAGGAGGCCTTCGCCAAGTTCAAAAAGATCGATATCGGCGATATCGTGGGCGTTGAGGGCGAGGTGTTCAAGACCAAGCGCGGCGAGATCTCCGTAAAGGCCCACAAGGTCACTCTCCTGTCCAAGTCCCTCATTCCCCTGCCGGAGAAGTTCCACGGGCTGAAGGACACGGAGACCCGGTTCCGCCAGCGGTATGTGGACCTCATCATGAATGAGGATGTGCGCCGGACCTTTGAGATCCGCACCAAGTTTATCCGGCACGTCCGGGCCTATCTGGACGCCAGGGACTATATGGAGGTGGAGACCCCTATCCTCAACACCATTTCCGGCGGCGCTACCGCCCGGCCCTTCATCACCCATCACAATACCTTGGACATCGATATGTATATGCGCATCGCAACGGAGCTCCATCTCAAGCGCCTCATCGTGGGCGGCTTCGAGCGGGTCTATGAGATCGGGCGCATCTTCCGCAACGAGGGTATGGACCCCAAGCACAATCCGGAGTTCACGACCATTGAGCTCTATGAGTCCTATGCCGACTTCCACGATATGATGGATATTGCGGAGGGTATCCTCTCCTCCGCCGCCAAGGATATCCTGGGCAGCTATCAGGTGGAGTGGCTGGGCGAGACCATAGACCTGACCCCTGGATGGAAGCGCCTGACCATGATCGATGCGGTAAAGCAGTATGTGGGCGTGGACTTCGACGCCATCAGCGACGATGAGACCGCCTGCCGCGCCGCCGAGGCTGTGGGCATCGATATGGAGGGGTGTGAGCGCACCTGGGGGACCGCTCTCTATGAGTGCTTCGACCAGCGTGTGGAGGAGAAACTGATCCAGCCCACCTTTATTACCATGTACCCCGTGGAGGTCTCCCCGCTCACCAAGCGCTCCCCCAAGGACCCCAGGCTTACCGAGCGGTTTGAGCTCTTCATCAACCACTGCGAATTTGCAAATGCGTTCTCCGAGCTGAACGATCCCATCGACCAGCGCGGCCGCTTTGAACACGAGCTGGCGCTCCGGGACATGGGCAACGATGAGGCTGGCATGATGGATGAGGACTTTATTAACGCCCTGGAGTACGGCATGACTCCCACGGGCGGTATGGGAATCGGCATTGACCGGGCCGTCATGCTGCTGACCAATTCCGACACCATCCGGGAGGTAATTCTCTTCCCCACCATGAAGCCGCTGGACTGAAGATAGACATGCAGCAGCATACCGTCGGAGAGATCCGCCGGTATGCTGTTGTGCGTTCCGGTAATTTCAATGGGCCCATGCGGCCCGTCTCTAAGGAGGCTTTTTTGTGCCTTTCCAGATCCGCTGGCGTATCCGCAACCGGCTTCGGAGCATGCAGAATCTGAACCCAGCCCGCATCGTGGTCTCCTCCTTCGGTGTGATCATTTTGCTGGGAACACTGCTGCTCATGCTTCCCGTGGCCAGCCGGGACGGGCAGGCCACCGATCCGCTCACCTGCCTTTTTACGGCCACTTCCGCGTCCTGCGTGACCGGTCTTATTCTGGTGGACACCTGGGCGCACTGGACCCTGTTTGGACAGGTGGTCATTCTGGCGATGATCCAGCTTGGCGGTCTGGGGTTTATGACGGTCATTACCCTGGTCTCCTTTGCCCTCCGGCGCAGGATCGGGCTCTCCGAGCGGCTCATCATGGTCTCCACACTGAATCTCAACGATATGGACGGGGTGGTCCGTGTGGTGCGCCACGCTCTGATGGGTACCTTCCTGATCGAGGGGACCGGAGCGGTCGTTCTCACGCTGTGCTTCCTGCCGAGGTATGGATTTTTAAAGGGCCTGTGGCGCGGGATCTTTCACGCCGTTTCCGCTTTCTGCAACGCGGGGTTCGACCTGCTGGGGACGGAGGGGGAGTTTTCCAGCCTGGCCTCTTACAATGGAAATCCGGTCGTACTGCTTACGATCATGGCGCTCATCACCATCGGCGGACTGGGCTTTTTTGTATGGGAGGATATTCTGCGCTGCGGAAGAGACCTGAGAAGACTCTCCCTGTACAGCAAGATGGTACTGAGCTTTACCGCCGCCCTGATCCTGGGGGGCGGGCTCTTTTTCCTGCTGGCGGAGTGGGACAATCCTGCAACGCTGGGTGATATGCCCGGCTGGAAGCGTGTGCTCAACGCCGCCTTCCAGGCCGTCACCCTGCGTACGGCCGGCTTTGACACCATCGGACAGGGGAATCTGCGGGACAGCTCCCTGGCGATGTCCTGTATCCTGATGCTCATCGGGGGCTCCAGCGGCTCCACCGCAGGCGGACTCAAGACCGTGACGGTGGGCGTGCTTTTTCTCACCCTGCGGGCGGGCCTGGCGGGCAGAGAAGAGGTCACCCTGCGGGGCAGGAGCATCTCCCACCGCAGGGTGATGAACGCGCTCACCCTCACACTGATCGTGGCGGTGATTTTCCTGGCAGGATCCATGATTATCTCTCTGGTGGACGACGTCCCATTCCTGTCCGCTGCCTTCGAGTCGGCCTCCGCCATGGCCACGGTGGGCGTGACGGTGGGCATCACCCCCACTTTGAGCCTTTTCTCCCACGTGCTGCTCATCTGTATGATGTTCCTGGGTCGCGTGGGTATCATGTCCTTTTCCATCGCTTTTCTGGCGAGGAGCAAGTATCCGGCAAAGATCAAATATCCCACCATGGATATCATGATCGGCTGAACTGCGGTCAAAAGGAGCTGTATGCTGTGAAAACTTATGTTGTGATCGGATTGGGGCGCTTTGGCACTGCGGTTGCCGCAGAGCTCTGCAAGCTGGGCCATGAGGTGCTGGCGATCGATGGAGACGAGGGACGGGTGCAGGCCATTGCCGACCATGTGACCCATGCTGTCACCGGCGATGCCCGGGACCCGGCCGTCCTCCGGGCCCTTGGAGTGAGAAACTATGACTGCGCCATTGTGGCGGTGGCCGACGATGTGGGCAACAGCGCCCTCATCACTATGAATCTCAAGGAGATCGGCGTCAAACAGGTCATTGCCAAGGCCCAGAGCCACGTCCACCAGAAGGTGCTGCAAAAGATCGGCGCAGACAGGGTGGTGTTCCCGGAGCACGAGACAGGCGTGAAGCTGGCGCAGAACCTCTCCAGTTCCAATATCCTCAATTTTATCGAGCTCTCCGACGACTTTGGCATCGTGGAGCTCGCCGCCCCGAAGCCCTGGCAGGGACATTCCATCAAGGATCTGGACGTGCGGGCCAAATATGGCGTCAATATCATCGCCGTTCGGAAGGGCGGGAGTGAAAACGACCTGGTAGTGGCCCCCGGCGCGTCCTATGTGATCTCGCCCGGCGATGTGGTGGTCACGCTGGGCCGCAACGAAAACACCAGTACCCTCCACGATCTATGAGCAGCGTGGAACATATCACCAGCCGCCAAAATCCTCTGGTGGGCCACATCCGCAGACTGAATGCCTCCCGCGCTTATCGCCGGGAGCGGGGGGAGTTTGTCTGTGACGGGCCCAAGCTGCTGGCGGAGGCCCTGCGGTGGGGGGCGGAGATCACCGCCGTGGTGGCGGAAGAGGGGCGGAGCGTCCCATGCCCGCCCGGAGCGCGAGAGGTGTCCGTTCCGGCGGAGCTGCTGAAGAGCCTGTCCACCACAGAGACGCCCCAGGGGGTGCTGTTCCTGTGCAGGGCTCCGGATCTGAGCGCGCCGGACAAGCTTACCGGCGCCCGCTATCTGGTGCTGGATGGGGTCCAGGACCCGGGCAACGTGGGTACGGTCTGGCGCACAGCCGACGCCTTCGGAGCGGACGGGCTCATCCTGCTGCCCGGCTGTGCGGACCCCTTTTCCCCCAAAACAGTCCGGGCTACCATGGGGGCCTGTTTCCGTCTTCCCGTCTGGGAAATGGAGCGCGAGACCCTGACCGCCCGCCTGACAGACGCGGCGCTCCCACTGTACGCTACTGCGCTGCGGGCGGATACTGAGGATGTACGCCGGGCAGACCTGCGCCGGTGCGCCGTGGTCATCGGCAGTGAGGGCAAGGGGGTTTCGGAGGAGACGCTGGCCCTGTGCGGACAGACCCTGAAGATTCCCATGCGGGCGCGCTGCGAATCCCTGAACGCCGCAGTGGCGGCCTCAGTGGTGCTGTGGGAGATGGCGCGGAGTGGACTTTCCATCTGAAACGAGAGAGGGGACGGAGGATATGGCGAGTCTGAAATATTGGCTGTGGCTGACCACGCGAAAAGGGCTGCGCCCCGAGCACGCCGTCCGGTTGCTGGAGCATTTCGGCACGCCGGAAGGGGCCTACTTTGCCGATCCCGGCGAGTATGACCTCCTGTCCGACCTCCCTCTTCCCGTGCGGACTGCGCTCCAGGAGAAACACTTGGCGGAGGCGGAGGGCATCCTGGCCGACTGCGAGCGCCTCGGCCTGCGCATCCTCACGCTGGGAGACGCCGACTATCCGGACCGGCTCAAGAATATCTACGATCCGCCCGCCGTCCTCTATGTGAAGGGCCGGCTGCCCGCCTTCGATGAGGAGATCGCCGTGGCCGTGGTGGGAAGCCGCCGGCCCTCGGAGTATGGGAAGCGGATGGCGGGGCGGCTGGGGCTGGAGTTGGCCCGGGAGGGGGCCCTGGTGGTCTCCGGTATTGCTCAGGGCTTGGACACCGAGGCGGTGAGAGGGGCGCTCAAGGGCGGCGGCCCGGTGGTGTCGGTGCTGGGCTGCGGCATTGACGTGGCCTACCCGAGGGAGAACCGTTTCCTCTACGAGGATGTGGCCGCGGCGGGCGCCCTTTTGAGCGAGTACCCGCCCGGTACACCGCCGGAGGGCTGGCACTTTCCTGTGCGCAACCGCATCATCAGCGGCGTAAGTCTGGGTGTGGTGGCGGTGGAGTGCGGCGTGCGGAGCGGTACCATGACCACCGTCCGGCAGGCGTTGGACCAGGACCGGGATGTGTTTGCCGTGCCCGGAAATGCGGATGCCCCCATGAGTGAGGGGCCCAACCGCCTCATCCAGCAGGGGGCCCGGCTGGTCACCTGTGCTCGGGATGTCCTGCGAGAATATGAGGACCGCTTTCCCGGCAAAGTCCGCCGCCCCGTGCCGCTGAGCGGGGAGGAGGCCGCGGCCCGTCTGGAGCCCCGGGCAGAGGAGCCGGAGGAAAAGCATACCGAAGATGCGGAAAAAGCGGTTGACAAGTCCCCGGAGCGGGCATATATTGACAGAAGCGCCCTGACAGACGACCAGATCGAGCTTCTGGCCGCGCTGGAGGAGAAAAAGCTTTTGGCCGATGATCTCATCGAGCTCACGCAGATCCCGGCCCGGCGGGTCCTTTCGGCCCTCACCATGCTTCAGGTCCAAGGCTATGTGGCGGAGCGGCCCGGCAGGCGCTTTGAGGCACTGGTCCGGTTCAAAACGGAATAATAGGACGGGCGGCCGGAGGCCGTTTCTATGGCGTCCGGCGGTAGAACCGGCCTGTGGCCGCCCGTTTGCTCATATAGAAGGATGATCTACTGGAGGTATACTGTGGCGAAGACGAACTTAGTAATTGTGGAATCCCCGGCCAAGGCCAAGACCATCGGCAAGTACCTTGGGCCGGACTATGAGGTAAAGGCATCTATGGGACATGTCCGGGATCTGCCCAAAAGCAAGCTGGGCGTGGACGTGGAGCATGGCTTCCTTCCCGACTATCAGCCCATCAAGGGCAAGGAAGAGGTCATATCCGAGCTCAAGAAGGCGGCCAAGGGGAGCGAGAAAGTGTTCCTCGCCACCGACCCCGACCGGGAGGGGGAGGCGATCTCCTGGCACCTGAAGGAGCTTTTGCGTATCCCCGACGACAAGACCTATCGGGTGACCTTCAACGAGATCACCAAGCGGGTGGTGAACGAGTCTATCGTCTCTCCGCGGAACATCGATATGGACCTGGTGGACGCCCAGCAGGCCCGGCGCATCCTGGACCGCATCGTGGGCTACCAGCTCTCCCCCCTCCTGTGGAAAAAGATCCGCCGGGGGCTCTCCGCCGGGCGGGTCCAGTCCGTAGCCACCCGCCTGGTATGCGAGCGGGAGGAGGAGATCCGCGCCTTCCAGCCGCAGGAGTACTGGTCGCTGGACGTGGATCTTTCCCGGATCGCCCCCAACATGGGGGCTTTCACTGCGGCCTTCCACGGGCGGGAAAAGAAAATGGAGCTCCACAGTGAGCAGGAGATGCAGACGGTGGTGGACGCCGTGCGGGGCGTCCCCTTCTCCGTCAAGGGCGTAAAGCGCCAGGACAAAAACCGCTCCCCCGCGCCTCCCTTCATCACCTCCACCCTCCAGCAGGAGGCCAGCCGGAAGCTCAACATGACGCCCCGCCGCACCATGGCTGTGGCCCAGCAGCTCTATGAGGGCGTGGACATTCAGGGGGAGGGCACCGTAGGCCTGATCACCTACATGAGGACCGACTCTCTGCGTCTCTCCGAAGAGGCTCTGGCCGCCGCCAAGGAGATGATCGTCAGCCGCTACGGAAAGGATTACTATCCCGCCGAGACCCGCCATTTCAAGGCGAAGTCCGGCGCACAGGACGCTCACGAGGCCATCCGGCCTTCCGACGTCCGCCTTACGCCCGAGGAGATCAAGAAGGACCTGACCAGCGAGCAGTACCGGCTCTATAAGCTCATCTGGAGCAGGTTCCTGGCATGTCAGATGGCCAATGCCGTCTACGACAGCGTGGGGATCGAGGTGGAGTCCGCGGGCTACACCTTCCGGGCCACCCACTCCTCCCTGAAGTTTGCGGGCTTTACAGCGGTCTATGTGGAGGGCCGGGACGAGGAGGACGAGGTGAAGCAGTCCCCTCTGCCCGATCTGAAGGAGGGGGAACCCCTCTCCCTCACCGGCGTAAAGCCGGAACAGCATTTTACCCAGCCTCCCACCAGGTATACCGAGGCTACCCTCATCAAGGCCCTGGAGGAGAAGGGCATCGGACGGCCCTCCACCTATGCGCCCACCATCTCCACCATCCTGGACCGGGAATATGTGGTGAAGGAGGGGAAGTACCTGCGCACCACGCCCCTGGGGGAGGTGGTCACCGGCCTGATGAAGGACAAATTTCCCGACATTGTGGACACCACGTTTACCGCCCATATGGAGGAGCAGTTGGACGAGGTGGAGGAAGGCAAGGAGAAATGGAAGGACCTCCTGTCCGGGTTCTACGGCGGTTTTGAGAAAGAGCTGCAGCAGGCGGAGAAGGATTTGGACGGGGAGCGCATCAAAGTCCCCGACGAGGTATCCGACGAGGTGTGCGACCTGTGCGGACGGCAGATGGTCATCAAGTCCGGGCGGTTCGGCCGCTTTCTGGCATGCCCGGGGTATCCGGAATGTACGTTTACCAAGCCCATCGTGGTGGAGATGCCCGGAAAATGTCCCAAGTGCGGGGGGCGCATCCTGAAAAAGACCTCCAAGAAGGGGTATGCCTATTATGGCTGCGAGCACAACGGCGGCCGCGGCGGCAGCACCTGCGATTTCATGACCTGGGACGTCCCTGTGAAGGACAACTGCCCGGAGTGTGGCTGGACCATGTTCAAAAAGTCGGGCAGGGGATTTAAAAAGCCCTTCTGCATCAACCCGGACTGCGCCAACTTCACACCGGAGGATAAGCGGGGCGGCTATAAAAAGAAACCGGCCGCCGAGAGCGGCAAGGCTGCCGGAGAGGAAAAGCAGCCGACCGCGGCGGCTGAAGAGGCCGCGCCGGCGAAAAAGACGGCGGCCAAGAAGAGCACAGACAAAAAGACTCCGGCAAAAAAGGCAGCGGTCAAGAAGACCGTAGAGAAAAAGGCGCCTTCCAAAAAGACTGCTGCGGCAAAAAAGACCACAAAAAAGCGGACCGCCGCAAAGGCGGAATAAAACGGAACGGGCCGCCGGAGCCGGCGGCCCGTCTTCGATAGAAAGGCTTATGTGTATGGAACCAGTCATCGTAATCGGCGCGGGCCTGGCGGGCAGCGAGGCCGCCTGGCAGTTGGCCCGGCGGGGCATCCCCGTGGTCCTGCGCGAAATGAAGCCTCAGAGGATGACGCCTGCCCACCACACACCCTATTTTGGAGAGCTGGTGTGCTCCAACTCCCTGCGGTCCGACCAGCTGGAGAACGCGGTGGGACTGCTCAAGGAGGAGCTGCGCCGCTGCGGGTCCCTGATCCTAGCCTGCGCGGACGGACACCGCGTGGAGGCCGGCGGGGCGCTCGCCGTGGATCGGGAGGGCTTCAGCCGTGAAGTCACCGAAAGGATCAGAACGCACCCTCTCATCACGGTGGAGGAAGGGGAGGTGTCCAGCATCCCTGAGAAGGGAGACGCCATCGTGGCCTCAGGGCCGCTGACCTCCGACGCGCTGGCCGGAGAGATCCAGCGTCTGGTCCACGCGGATTACCTCAGCTTTTTTGACGCAGCGGCCCCCCTGGTGACCTTTGAGAGCCTGGATATGGAGCATGCCTGGTTTGCCTCGCGGTATGACAAAGGAACGGCGGACTATGTGAACTGCGCCCTCAGCGAGGAGGAGTACGCCGCGTTTTGGGAGGCGCTCACCACCGCGCGGGCGGCGGAGGTCCACGGCTTTGAAGACCAGAATGTGTTTGAGGGCTGTATGCCGGTGGAGGTCATGGCCCGCAGGGGGCGGGATACCCTGCGGTACGGCCCGCTGAAGCCCAAGGGGCTCCGGGACCCCAGAACAGGCCTCACGCCGTATGCCGTGGTGCAGCTCCGCAAGGACAATGCCCAAGGATCTATCTATAACTTGGTGGGATTCCAAACCCACCTGGCCTGGCCGGAGCAGAAACGGGTCTTTTCCATGATCCCGGCGCTGAAGAATGCGGAGTTTGTCCGCTACGGCGTCATGCACCGGAATACCTATCTGGACTCCCCCAGGCTCCTGGACCGGTATTACCGGCTGAGGGGGCGGGAAAACGTGATGTTTGCCGGGCAGATCACCGGCGTGGAGGGCTATGTGGAATCCACCGCCTCCGGCTTTGTGGCGGCGGTGGAGCTGGCCCGCCGGCTGTTGGGACAGCGGCCTGTGGACTTCCCACAGGAGACCGCCCTGGGGGCCCTGGCCCTGTATGTCTCCAATGAGACCGTAGGGGCGTTCCAGCCCATGAATGTGAATTTCGGTATCATTCCGCCTCTGGATCATCGGGTCAAGGGCAAGCGGAACAAAAACGCGGAACTGAGCCGGCGCGCACTGGATATCCTGGGCACGCTGGAGATATAGGCGACAGTCGGGCGGCATTTTGCCGCCCGACTGTCACATTTTTATAGGTTGAATCGTTTTTCAAGCAACTGACAGGCAGGATGCCGCGATGGAGCAGGTCGTTCTGCTGGTCCTGTGCCTCTGGGATTAGGCGGCGTGAGGCGCCTTGCGTCCACTTGGGACTTGCCAGAAGTCCCGGAAGCGAGTATGATAGGGACAAGCAAAACGACGCATACTGGCTTAGAAAGAGGGATTTCATGAAGATCATCGTGGACGCCATGGGCGGAGACAACGCCCCCCAGTGCAATGTCCGTGGAGCGCTGCACGCCGTAAAAGAGTACGGTGTGGAGGTGGTCCTGGTGGGCCGCGGGGAGGACATCCTCCGCTGTCTCAAGGAGGACGGCATCGATACGCTGCCCGCGGGCGTGGAGATCGCCCACGCCGACCAGGTGGTGGAGATTTGTGACAATCCGGCCACCGCCTTCAAGGAGAAGAAGGACTCCTCTCTGACGGTGGGGCTGAACCTTCTGAAAAATGGCGGCGGGGACGCTTTTGTCTCAGCGGGCAGCACAGGGGCCCTCCTGTCCGCGGCGACGCTCCTGGTAAAGCGCGTCAAGGGCATCCGCCGGGCGGCCATGGCGCCCGTGGTCCCCACGGGCAAGGGAGGCGCGGTCCTCATCGACTGCGGCGCCACCGCCGAGTGTACGCCGGAATATCTGCTCCAATTCGCTTTTATGGGCTCCTATTACGCAGAACATGTCATGGGCCGCCCGGAGCCGAGGGTGGGGCTGCTGAACATCGGCGCGGAGCCGTCCAAGGGCACTGACCTGCAGCGGGAGGCCTACCAGCTCCTCAAAAAGGCGGGGGACGAGGGCCGCATCAATTTTGCGGGCAATGTGGAGGCCCGGGAGGCGGTCTACGGCGAGGTGGACGTGATCGTGACCGACGGCTACTCGGGAAATATTTTTCTCAAGACCATGGAGGGAACCGGCGGCTTCCTGGCCAAGGAGCTCAAGGCGATGTTCAAGAAGAGCCTCGTCACCAAGCTGGGGGCCCTGTGCGTCAAGGACGGCATCGCCCACTTCAAAAAGCTGCTGGACTCCGGCGAGGTGGGCGGCACGGCACTGGTGGGGATATCCAAACCGGTCATCAAGGCCCACGGCTCCTCAGATGATTACGCCATCAAGAACGCCATCCGGCAGGCCGCGTCCTTCGCCGCTTCCGGGATCATCGAGGATATTACGGAAAATATCGACCATATGCGCCTGGAGCGGACGGGCGCGGCAGCGGAGTGAGGGCCTCATTTTTCAAAAATAGTATTGACAGGCCGGAAAAATGTCCCTATTATGTGAGTGTAAATAATCCAGCCTAAGGAGTCGAGTACAATATGATTTTTGAGAAGCTGAGTGAACTCATTTCGGAGCAGTTTGGGGTGGAGCCGGACACGATCACGATGGAGACCACCTTTGAGGATGATCTGGGCGCGGATTCTCTGGATATCGTGGAGCTCTCCATGGCCCTGGAGGAGGAGTTCGGCGTTTCCGAGATGGGAGAGGATGAGATATCCTCCATCACCACGGTGGGCGACTTGGTGCACTATCTCCAGAACAAGCTGGACGCCTGAGAATCGACAAGCATGAAAGGCCCCGCCAAGGCGGGGCCTCTCTTTTCGCGTGTGAAGGAGGGGAGAAACGTATGAAGCAGTTGGAAGAGAGGCTGGGATATCTGTTTCACGACAGGTCCCTGTTGGAGAACGCTCTGACCCACAGCTCCTATGCCAACGAAAACAAGCAGAAGGGCGAGGCCAGCAACGAGCGCCTGGAGTTTCTGGGCGACTCCGTACTGGGCATGGTGGTGGCGGATCACCTGTTCCGGAGCCACCCCGATATGCCGGAGGGGGAGCTCACCCGGACGCGGGCGGCTCTGGTATGTGAGGAGAGCCTGGTGGAGGTGGCCCGAAAGCTGGAGCTGGGGCAGTATCTCAAGCTGGGCCGCGGTGAGGACGCGGGCGGCGGGCGGAAGCGGCCGTCCATTCAGGCAGATGCCGTGGAGGCGGTGATCGCTGCGGTTTACCTGGATGGCGGCATCGGCTCGGCGCGGAAGTTCATCACAAGTTTTATCCTGACCAACAACGAGCGGGAGCAGGAGGGCGGCATCCGGGACTACAAAACGGCGCTCCAGGAGCTGGTGCAGCGGGAGAGCGGTCAGGTGCTGTCCTATCGCCTGACGGGCGAAAGCGGACCGGACCATGCCAAAGTGTTCCGTGTGGAGGTGGATCTCAACGGGACGCCCGCCGGAAAGGGAGAGGGGCGCAGCAAAAAGGAGGCCGAGCAGAGCGCGGCGAAGGCGGCCATCGCGCACCTGACGGGCGCGGCGGCGGACGGCTGAGGGCCCCACAGGCCGCCCTCCCGGAGGCGCGGCGGGACGGTGGAGAACCGGACAGAGGGCGCCGAAGCTCTGAAAAAGCGGCGGGGGCGGCAGCGGATGTGAAGTGGTTCGCAATACCATGGTGAAAGCCGGGCGGGGAAGGCGCCGCCGGCCAGCGTGTTATTGCGAGCCGATTCTCAAAGGCAGAGCCGGCTCTGTGTCCGAAAACAAAGAGGTTGGAGGATCTACAATTGGAGAGAGAGAAGTTTTCATCCCGGCTGGGGTTCATCCTCATTTCCGCCGGGTGCGCCATCGGCCTGGGCAACGTATGGCGCTTTCCCTACATCACCGGCAAATACGGCGGAGCGGCATTTGTGCTGGTCTATCTGGTGTTCCTGCTGATCCTGGGTCTGCCCATTATGGTCATGGAGTTCTCTGTGGGCCGGGCCAGCCAGAAGTCGGCGGCGCTGAGCTTCAACATTCTGGAGCCCAAGGGCACCAAGTGGCACCTCTACCGCTATGGCGCCATGGCGGGCAACTATCTGCTCATGATGTTCTATACCACGGTGGGCGGCTGGATGTTCTCCTATGTCTGCAAAATGTTCCTGGGAGAGTTCAGCGGCCTGGACGCGGCGGGGGTGGAGACGGCTTTTTACGACATGCTGGCCCAGCCGGGGCCTATGATCGGATGGATGCTGGTCGTCACCTTCCTGGGATTTGGGATCTGCTCCCTGGGGCTGCAAAAAGGCGTGGAGCGCATCACCAAGGCGATGATGGTCTGTCTGCTGCTCCTGATGCTGGTCCTGGCGGTTCGCAGCGTTACGCTGCCGGGGGCTGTGGAGGGCCTCAAGTTCTACCTGGTACCCGATTTCCATGACCTGGCATATGACACGGACGGCAGATTTATTCTGGGCGCGGCGATCTACGACGCCATGAGCCAGGCATTCTTCACCCTGAGCCTGGGCATCGGCGCCCTGGCCATCTTCGGCAGCTACATCGGCAAGGAGCGGTCCCTCACCGGAGAGGCCATCAGCATCAGTGTGCTGGATACCTTTGTGGCCCTCGTCGCGGGCCTGATCATCTTCCCCTCCTGCTTTGCCTTCGGCGTCAACCCCGGTCAGGGTGTGGGGCTGATCTTTGTCACGCTGCCCAACGTCTTCAACCAGATGCCGCTGGGCGGCGTATGGGGCGGGCTCTTTTTTCTGTTCATGTCCTTTGCGGCGCTGTCCACCATCATTGCGGTGTTTGAGAACATCGTCGCCTTTGCCATGGACCTGGGCTGGAGCCGGAAAAAGGCTATCGTGGTCAATGGGATCGCCCTGATCCTGCTGTCCCTGCCCTGTGTGCTGGGGTTCAACGTCTGGAGCGGATTCTCCACGCCCGTGGGCAATATTCAGGATCTGGAGGATTTTATCGTATCCAATAATCTGCTCCCCCTGGGCAGCTTGGTCTATCTGCTCTTCTGCACCTCCCGACGGGGTTGGGGGTGGAAACAATTCCTGGCGGAGGCGGACGCCGGGGAAGGGCTCAAATTCCCCAAGTGGTCGAGAGCTTATGTCACGTATGTCCTGCCCTTCATTGTACTGGTGATCTTTGCTATGGGCTATTATCAGAAGTTCTTCCAATGAAAAACCGGGCGCACCGCTGATGCGGTGCGCCCGGTTTGCGCTGCGCCGGAGGTTCCGCCGGCTGGAGTGTTTTGCGCCCTTAAGACCCGGAGAGCTGGGTGAAAAAGCCCTCCATCTCGGTGAAGGCCTCCGCGCTGTCGGTGGGGGCAAAGAGCATCACGGTGATGAGATAGTCGCCGTCCTTGCGGACGTACTGCCGCTGGTAGGGAGTCTCCTGGCCCTCCATGGTCAGCGGCACCATCAGGTAGCGGCGGCCCGCCAGGGTCACGGTCTCCGTGCTCCCGACGGTATAGGAGGCGCCCTCGGCCTCCGCCCCCTTCTGGAGACCAGAGGTATAGTCGGTAGCGCTGGCACTGTAAGCGTTGACCAGGACCAGAACGCCTGCGCCGGTCTCCGGGTCCTTGGCGGAGAGCTCGTAGTGATAGATGGATTCCGGATGTTCACCGGTTCCGCCTTTCTGGAGGTCCAGGGCCTTGTCGGCAGCGGCGCTCATGTCGGCCAGTTGGTCGGCTCCCGAGGCCTCCCACCCCTCGGGCAAGGTAAAGCGCAGGTCCAGAAAGGCGCTGTCGTAGTGGTCTCCGCTCCAGGCGCCTGCGGTAAAGGGCATATCCGATGCGCCCTGTCCCGAGCAGCCGGAGAGCAGTCCAACCAGAATAGACAGAAGCAGTAGCGGTGCAATTCGTCTTTTCATTTCAGTCCTCCAAGCGTTGAATTCCCATGCGGTATTCCGTACCGTGCGGATCAAGGGTATCATATCACAAAAACCACCTCTTTGAAACAGCAAATATCGGCGGGGAAAGGTTTGCAATGCGACGGCAAAATTGGTATAATGTTTTAATTAACACAATGGGCTTATAGGGAGTGCGTGCTTTTGTATTTAAAGGCGCTGGAGATCCAGGGATTCAAATCCTTTCCGGATAAAACAGTGCTGACCTTTGACCACGATGTCACCGCCATCGTGGGGCCAAACGGCAGCGGAAAATCCAATATTTCCGACGCCATCCGCTGGGTGATGGGGGAGCAGTCCACCAAGGCGCTCCGGGGCGGCAAGATGGAGGACGTCATCTTCGGCGGCACCGCCAGGCGGAAGCAACTGGGCTTTGCAGAGGTCTCTCTGGTGTTGGACAATACCGGGCATCTCTTCGACCGGGAGGAGAGCGAGGTCATGGTCACCCGGCGGTATTACCGTTCGGGGGAGAGCGAATACTACATCAACCGCCATGCCGTCCGGCTCAAGGATGTCAACGAGCTGTTTATGGACACGGGGCTGGGCCGGGAGGGCTACTCCATCATTGGACAGGGTAAGATCGATGAGATCCTGTCCGTCAAGAGCGCCGACCGCCGGGAGGTTTTTGAGGAGGCCGCCGGCATCTCCCGCTACCGTCACCGCAAGGAGGACGCTGAGAGGAAGCTGGAGCGCACCGAAGAGAATCTGGTGCGCATCAACGACAAGATCGACGAACTGGAGCTCCAGGTGGAGCCCCTGCGCGCTCAATCGGAGAAAGCAAAAAAGTACCTGATCCTCCGGGACGAGCTCCGGGGCCTGGAAATCTCCCTCTGGATGGAGCAGCTGGATAAGATCCGCGCCAATACCATCAAGATCACATCTGACTTTGAAAACGCCGCCCGCCAGAAGGAGGAGGCGCAGCACGAGGTGGAGTCCCTCTATGCGGCCGCGGAGGGATATGCGGCGCAGATGCGGGAAAAGGATATGGAGGCGGAGGGCCTTCGCTTCCAGATGCAGCAGCGGGAGGCCGACGCCAACGAGTGCGAGCGGGCCATCGCGGTACTCAAGTCCCAGATCCAGAGCAATCTGGAAAACGCGGACCGGGTGAAACGGGAACTGGAGGCCCAGGAGGGCCGGGCCGGGTCTATCTCGGCGCAGATCGCGGACCGCCGGGCGCGCCTGGACGAGATCTCCGCGCGGATGGTCGAGTTGAAAGCGGGCCTGGAGGAGTCCGAGGCCCAGAGCAGGACGGAGAGCAAGAGTGCAGGCATCCTCCAGGCGGAGCTGGAGGCCCTGCGGGAAAAGGCGGCGGTGGAGAGCGCCTCCGCCGCGGAGGCCAAGGCGTTGCTCTCCGCGCTGGCCGCCGCCGCCCAGGAGCTGCTGGATCGGGATGAGGCCGTCCGGCAGGAACTCTCCGCCGGAGAGGCGAGAATCAGCCAGACCCATGCGGAGGGGGACGGCGTCCGGCGGGAACTGGAACAGGCCCGGGAGGACCGTAACGCGCTGCTGAATGTGATCAGCGGATACGCACTGCGGGTGGAGGCCCGTCAGAAAAAGGCCAAGTCGGCAGAGGAGCGGCATGTCAAACTCCAGATGGAGGAAAATGCCCTCTCCGCCCGTATCCATATGCTCACAGAGATGGAAAAGCTCTATGAGGGGTATTCCAAAGCGGTCAAGCTGGTGATGGGCGAGGCCGGGCGGGGGAGCCTTCGGGGCGTCCACGGTCCGGTGGCCGGGCTTGTCCATGTGCCGGACGCCTATACCGTGGCCATCGAGATCGCCCTCGGGGCGGCCATGCAGAATATTGTGGTGGAGCGCGAGGAGGACGGCAAAGCGGCGATCTCCTACCTGAAGCGGAGAGACGGGGGCCGATGCACGTTCCTCCCCCTTTCCTCCATCCGCCCCGGCGAGTTTCGGGACGCTGGCGTGCGGGGGGAGCGCGGATTTGTGGGCATGGGAGATGAGCTGGTGAAGTTCGACCCCCGCTATCAGCGCGTCTTTTCCAATCTGCTGGGGCGGGTCGTGGTTACGGAGGACATGGACGCCGCCATCGCCATGGCCCGGAAATACCACTATAGGTTCCGCATCGTCACACTGGACGGGCAGGTATTGAACCCGGGCGGCTCCATGACCGGCGGCTCCGCCTCCCGCAGCGCGGGGATCCTCAGCCGGGCCAATGAGCTGGAGCGGCTCAACACCCAGATCGAAGACATCCGCGGCCGCCTCGGAGAGGCGGCCCGGACACTGGAGGAAGCCCGCCGGGAGCACACCGCAGCCGCCTATGAGATGGAGACGGCGCAGGCCCAGCGCCGTGAGCTGGAGGACAGTATCCTCAAACTGGAGGAGCGTTTTCAGGGCTATCAAAAGTCCTATGCCGAGCTGGACGCCCAGCAGGCCGGACTTCGGGAGGAGCTGGCGCAGATCGAGGCCCGATCCCGCCAGACCGAGGCCGATACCCGGAACGCCCGCGCCAGGATCGAGGCGCTGGAGGGCGCGGCGGAGGCCCTGCGGACGGAGGCTGAGGGCAAGGCCGCCGGACAGGAGGAGAGCCGGGCGCGGATGGAGCGGGTGAATGCCCGTATTGCCCAGCTCAGGCTGGAGGTGGCCTCGCTGGAGGCCGAGCAGTCCGCCTCCGAGCAGGCGCTCCGGGAGCTGGAGGCGCTGTGCCGGGACATCACCGGAGACAGGGCCCAGCGGGAGACGTTGCTCACTGGGTACCAGGAGAAAAACGAGAGCCTGACCGCCCGGATCGGGGAGCAGGAGGCGCGGCTCCAGGAGATCCGGGGCGCCACTGAGAGCAAAAAAGAGGCCGTCGCCCGCCTCAGCGAAGAGAAGCTGGCTTTGGAGGCCCAGCGGAACCGGGCGGACCGGGAGAGCCGGGAGAAAAATGCCGCGCTTTTGAATCTGGAGCGGGAAGTCTCGGTGCTGGAGCAGAAGAAGGTTACCGCCGCCCTGGAGGAAAAGCAGATCCTGGACAAGCTGTGGGAGACCTATGAGCTCTCCCACGAGGCGGCCCGGGCCCAGCGCCTGGAGCTGGAGTCCACAGCCAAGGCACAGAAACGGGTCGGTGAGCTCAAACGCGCCATCTCGAGCCTGGGAAACATCAACCTGGACTCCATCGAGGAGTTCGAGCGGGTGAACGAGCGATACACCTATCTCACCGGACAGCGGGACGATGTGGCGCAGTCCAAGCGGGAGCTGGAGAAGGTCATCGCCGAGATCACGGGCGAGATGAAGACGATCTTCTCCCAGCAATTCGGCGTCATCAATACCGCCTTCGGGGAGACCTTTGCGGAGCTCTTCGGCGGCGGCAAGGCCACGTTGGAGCTGGACGATCCGGAAGATATCCTCAACTGCGGCATTGAGATCAGGGTCCAGCCGCCGGGTAAGGCGCTGAAAGTCCTCTCCCTGCTCTCCGGCGGAGAGAAAGCCTTTGTGGCCATTGCGCTCTACTTTGCGATTTTAAAGGTCCGCCCGACCCCCTTCTGCGTCATGGATGAGATTGAGGCCGCGCTGGACGACGCCAATGTCGCCCGCTTCGCCCGCTACCTGCGCGGCATGAGCGACCGGACCCAGTTCATCGTCATCACCCATCGCCGCGGGACCATGGAGGAGGCCGACGTCCTCTACGGCGTCACCATGCAGGAACAGGGGATCAGCCGGCTGCTGACCATCAATCTGAGCGATGTGGAGCAGGAGCTGAACCTGAAGTGACGGGGGAAATATCCGGTACTACCCCCATTGCGGGGAAAAATTAAACTAAAGGAAGGCAGAAAATGGGATTTTTTGATAAGATCAAAAAGCTGAACATTTTTTCCGGCTTTTCCGCCATTGACGATGATTTTTATGACGAGCTGGAGGAGACCCTCATTCTGTCCGATATGGGGATGGATACCACGCTCAAGGCGGTGGAGGAGCTCAAAAGCCGGGTCAAGGGCGAGAAGATCAAGGATGAGGAGGGCGTCCGCGCCTGTCTGCGCCGGGTCCTTCAGGAGATGCTCGCCGTGGGCGACCAGGGCCTGAAGCTGGACACCAAACCCTCCGTGGTCCTCTTCATCGGTGTCAACGGAGTAGGAAAGACCACCACCATCGGCAAGCTGGGGGCCAGTCTGAAGGGGGAGGGGAAGAAGGTCCTCCTCTGCGCGGGGGACACCTTCCGGGCCGCTGCCGCGGAGCAGCTCACCGTCTGGGCACAGCGCTCCGGTGCGGAGATCGTCAAGCAGCATGAGGGAGCCGACCCAGCCGCCGTGGTCTTCGACGCGGTGAGCGCGGCCAAGGCGAGAAACACCGACGTGATCCTGGTAGATACCGCAGGACGGCTCCACAACAAGCAAAACCTGATGAATGAGCTCAACAAGATTTCCCGGGTGATCGACCGCGAGCTTCCCGGCTGTGCCCGTGAAACGCTGCTGGTGCTGGATGCCACCACCGGTCAGAACGGCCTTATCCAGGCCAAACAGTTCCGTGAGGCTGCGGGGGTCACCGGCATTGTACTCACCAAGCTGGACGGCACCGCCAAAGGCGGGATCACGGTGGCGATTGCCAACGAGCTGCAGATCCCGGTGAAATATATCGGCCTGGGAGAGGGTGTGGAGGACCTGCGTCCCTTTGACGCCGAGGCCTTCACCGAGGCGCTGGTATGAGAAAAGCGCCGGAGGTGTCTGTATGAACGGGACGGGACGCATGTTTGCCGCGGGCGTGATCGTGGCGGTTACCGGCACCGTCTATCTGACGGGAGCGAAGTGGATCTCCGGCCGAAGCGGGCGGGGCGGCGGACCCAAGCGCCGCCTGACGGTGGGCGACCTCCGGCGGCGGGGCGCCGTGCTCCTGGCGGTTGGAGCACTGATCATCGCGGCGGCTTTTTTGCTGTGATCTGAACTTGAGAACAAAAAATTATATTGGGAGGAAACCACATGCCTCGTATCGACGGCAGAGCCTATGATGCGCTCCGCCCCATTGAGATCATTCCAAACGTCAATCGGTTTGCAGAGGGCTCCTGCCTCATCCGCTGCGGCAGCACCCATGTGCTGTGCACGGCTTCCGTGGAGGAGCGCACGCCGCCCCACGTCCCCGAGGGGGAGGGCTGGGTCACGGCGGAGTACTCCATGCTGCCCAGGGCCAACCGGGAGCGCTCCAAGCGGGACATCGCCAAGCTGAAGCTCTCCCCGCGCTCGGCAGAGATCCAGCGCCTGGTGGGCCGCGCCCTTCGGGCGGCGGTGGATATGCGGAAGCTGGGAGAGCGGACCATTACGGTGGACTGCGACGTGCTCCAGGGAGACGGCGGCACACGCACCGCCTCGGTGACCGGCGGCTTTGTGGCCCTCTCCTATGCCCTCCACAAGCTGGTGTCCGAAGGTGTTCTGCCGGAGATGCCGCTGAAGACCTGCGTAGCGGCCGTCTCCGCCGGTATCGTGGACGACCAGCCCATGCTGGACCTTTGCTATGAGGAGGATTCCTCCGCCCAAGTGGACCTCAACTGCGTGATGACGGGAGAGGGCGAGCTGGTGGAGCTCCAGGGTACCGGCGAGGGCCGGGCATTCACCATAGAAGAGCAGCGTGTGCTGGTGGACCTGTGCGCCAAGGGCATCCGGGAAGTGCAGGCCATTCAGCGGCAGGCGCTGGGAGGGTAAAGGATGAAAGTGGTACTAGCCAGTAAAAACCAGCATAAGCTGGTGGAAATGCGGGACATCCTGGCCGCCCAAGGCGTGGAGGTGGTCCTGGAGTCCGAGGTGGGCGCGGACGTGGAGGTGGAGGAGACGGGAACCACCTTTGAGGAAAACTCCCTGCTGAAGGCCAGGGCCGTCATGGAGTGCACCGGGCTCCCGTCCATTGCCGACGACTCGGGGCTTGTGGTGGACGCGCTGAACGGAGCGCCTGGCGTCTATTCCGCCCGCTACGGCGGTGAAGGACTGGACGATGTGGGACGTTACCGCCTTCTGCTGGAGAACATGAGGGGACAGCTGGACCGGACATGCAGGTTTGTCTCGGTCATTACACTGTGTATGCCCAACGGCGACGTGATCACCGCCCGCGGAGAGTGCCGGGGCACACTTGCCTACGCGCCGCAGGGGGAAAACGGCTTCGGGTACGACCCCGTTTTCTTTGTCCCGGAAAAAAAGAAGACCTTTGCCCAGCTCACCGGAGAGGAAAAGAACGCCATCTCTCATCGGGGGAATGCCCTGAAAGAATTTCAAATCAAATTGGAGCGTTATTTAAATGGATCTAACAAGTAAGCAGCGGGCCCAGCTTCGGGGGCTGGCCAATTCCATCGATACCATTGTCCACATCGGCAAGGACGGCCTGGGGGAGAATCTGGTCAAGCAGGCGGACGACGCACTGGAGGCCCGGGAGCTCATCAAATGCCGGGTGCTGGAGAACGCTATGCTCTCCCCCAGGGAGGCCGCCGATGCGCTGAGCAGGGCCACCCGCAGCGAGGTGGTCCAGGTCATTGGAACAAAATTCGTGCTGTATCGTCAAAGCCATAACAAGGACAAGAAGGACAGGATCGCCCTGGTGAAATAAACTCACAATGATCTGTCTGTGGAGGAATCTCTATGAAAATCGGCGTATACGGCGGCACCTTTGATCCGCCGCACCTGGGACACATGGAGGCTGCACGGGCCGCGGCGGAGGCGCTGGGGCTGGACAAGTTGCTGCTGATACCCGCGGCCGTGCCGCCCCACAAGGCTTTGCCGCCTGACGCGGTGGCGCCCCAGGCCAGACTCGCCATGGCAGCCATGGTGGCCGACGGGGTGAACCTGGAGCTGAAAAGCCCCGGGCTTGCCGAGGCCAGCGCCGCCGAGATGGACAGGACGGGGAAGAGCTATACGGCGGATACCCTGGCCCAGCTCCGGGAACGCTATCCCGAGGACGAGCTGTGGCTTTTGCTGGGCACCGACATGTTCCTCTCTCTCCAGACCTGGCGGGAGCCGGAAAAGATCATATCCCTGGCCGGGATCGCTGCCTTTGACCGGACGGAGGCAGACAGCGGCGGAATGGAAGGGCAGGCCCGGCGGCTTCGGGAGCGGTATGGGGCCCGTGTGGCCCTGGTCCGGCTGCCCCGGGTGATGGAGATATCCTCCACACAGGTGCGGGAGCTGTTGGTCCGCAACCGGGTGGAGGCCAGGGCGCTTCTGTGGTGCCAGGTCTACGGCTATATCCTGCGGGAGGGGCTCTATGGCGTGAACGCCGATTTGAAGCGCCTCTCTGACGACGATCTGCGCTGTGCGTCGCTCTCCATGGTGAAGGCCAAGCGCATCCCCCACATCCGGGGTTGTGAGGAGGAGGCGGTCCGGCTGGCGGAGCGGTGGGGAGCGGATGCCCGCCTGGCCCGGCGGGCGGGCATCCTCCACGACTGCACTAAGTATCTGGAGCTGGACGAGCAGCTGGCGCTGTGTGACCGGTATGGGATCGCACTGGACGAGCTGGAGCGGGTGGCGGTCAAGCTTCTCCACGCCAAGACCGGCGCGGCCATCGCACGGCACGTTTTTGGAGAGCCGGAGGCGGTCTGCATGGCCATCTACTGGCACACCACCGGAAAAGCGGATATGGACCTGCTGTCTAAGGTGCTGTATCTGGCCGACTACATTGAGCCCTCCCGGGCCGACTTCCCGGGCCTTTCAAAGCTTCGGAAGCTGGCCTATGAGGATCTGGACGCCGCCCTTCTGCTGGGCTGCGAGCTGACCATCGGGGATATGGAAGAACGGGGGATGCCCGTCCATACCAATACCCTCCAGGCACGTGACTATCTGAAAGGACGAAACCGATGAACCCAGAGAAAGAGCATAAAAAAGGCGGCAGCCGCCTCCAGAAAAGCACCGAGAAACCGGAGAAGCAGAAAAAGCCGCGTGTGCCGCTGACGTCCCGACAGAAAGCCCTGCGGGTGGTCTATATCGTTGTCACAGTCATTGCGGCGATCATTGTGACGGCGTTTGCGGCATCCCGCCTCCTGTTTGTCAAGCCGAACGTCCCCACCACGCAGAACCGCCCCAAGCCGCCGGTCGCCAGCGGGGAGCCGATCTCCTCCGACGCGCCGGAGATCAACGACAGCGGGCGGAAAGAAGATTTCTTCACCTTTCTCATCATTGGGCGGGACACGGGCGGCGGCGGGAACACCGACACGGTGATGCTGGTGGCCTACGATGTGCCCAATCAGAAGCTGAGCGTCATGAACATTCCCCGTGACACCATGGTCAACGTCTCCTGGGACATCAAGCGCATCAACTCCGTCTATAACGTATACGGGGGAGGAGACGAGGGCATCCAGGCGCTCTTCGACGAGGTGAGCCAGCTGGTGGGCTTTATCCCCGACTTTTCCGTAGTGGTGGAGTGGGAGGCCGTGGGCGAGATGGCGGAGGCCATTGGCGGCGTGGACTTTGAGGTCCCCGTCAACATGAATTACGACGATCCGACCCAGGACCTGCATATCCATATCTCCAAGGGGATGCAGCATCTGGATGGGGAGGGCGTGATGAAGGTCCTCCGGTTCCGGGACGGCAACAACAATACCGGATACGTAAACGGAGACATCGGCCGTATCGAGACCCAGCAGAAGCTGCTCAAAGCCATTGTGGAGAAGCTGCTGACAAAGGTAACAGAGCCCTCCACCATCCTGAATTTGGCGGGTGTGTTCACAGAGAACGTGACCACAGATCTCACCGTACAGAATATCTTCTGGTTTGGGCAGCAGGCCGTACTGGGGAAGCCGCCCCTGAGCATTGACAATGTGAACTTTGTCACCATGCCCTGCACCAACAAGAGCGTGTGGAGCCGCAGTTTTGCGGGAAAGAGCTACCAGTTCCAGTCCTATGTGGTGCCCAACACCGAAGAGCTGGTATCCGTGGTGAACGAGTATTTCAACCCCTATCTGGAAGATCTGGACGATAAAGATCTGGATATTATGTATGTCAACAGCGACGGGACCATCGGCTCCAGCACCGGCGTACTGGAGGATACCAGGCATAACTCGGCCTGGGCCGCTTATAAGAGCACACCCAAGGAGACGCCCACGCCGGAGGTGAGCGAGACCCCTGAGCTCCCTGAGAGCACGGAAACACCGGCTCCCGGCGTCACACCGGACCCGGGCGCCACCTCCGCTCCACCCGGCGGAGGCGGCGGAGAGACCACGGCGCCCACGGCGACACCGTCCGCCGGGCTGGAGGGGCCCACCGACGACGAGCCGGCGGCGCCTGAGCCCACGCCTACGCCCGATTCCGGGGCGGAGAGCGGGCCCCCTGAGGGGATCCCCATCATTTGAAATTTCAGATAAGGAGCGAACGCCTATGACGCCCAAAGAAATGGCATTGGTCCTCGCGGAAGCACTGGACAGCAAAAAGGGACAGGACATCAAGGTCCTGGAGACCGGAGCCCTCACCACCCTGGCGGACTATTTCGTCATCTGTACCGCCACCTCCACCACGCAGGTGAAGGCACTGGCGGATGAGTGCGAAAAGGTCATGAAGGAGCGGGGCGAGGCGCCCCACCACATAGAGGGCCACCGGGGCGGCACTTGGGTGCTGCTGGACTTCTCCAGCGTTGTGGTCCACCTGTTTATGGATGAGGCCCGGCAGTTCTACGATCTGGAGCGGCTGTGGAAGGATGCCGTGGATGTGGACCTGAGCGATATCCTCAAGCCCAACTGAGGCGAAAGAAGAGCGGATCGGCGCGGCGGTGCTTACCGGGCGGCGATCCGCTCTTTTTTTGTCACCTTTTGGCCGGCTGATCGGTGTCATAATTAGAGAAGGGCAAGAGGGGAGGATGGAAGATGGACAGGGAAGAGGCGGAACGGCTGGCACGTCGGTTTGCCCCGGCGGTGTACCGGCTGGCCTATGCCAGAACAGGGCACAGAGCGGACGCCGAGGACGTGATGCAGGAGGTGTTCCTCCGATTGATGCGCGCCGCCCCGGATTTTCGGGATGATGAGCACGCCAAGGCCTGGCTTCTGCGAGTGGCGGCCAACTGCGCGGGGGATCTGTTCCGCTCTGCCTGGCGAAGGAGGGCGCGTCCGCTGGAGGAGGCTCAGGGCCTGACACAGCCTGGGCAGGAGATGAGCGGTGTACTGGAGGCGGTGATGACCCTGCCGTCCAACTGTCGGATTCCACTCCACCTGTTTTATTATGAGGGCTACTTCGTGGCGGAGATCGCCAGACTGTTGGGGAAAAGCGAGTATGTGATCCGCACTCGGCTCCACCGGGGCAGGGGAATGCTGCGGAGAGGGCTGGAAGGAGACGAGGAGCATGTTTGAAGAGGAATACAGAAAGGAGATGGAAGCTGTGGGACCGGATCGGGAACAGATGGAGCGGCTGCTGGCGGCCATGGAGCAAAAGGGACGCCGGCCCAGGCCGCTTCGGCGGACCATACTGCTGGTGGCGGCGGCCTGCGCCGCAATGGTGATGACGGTGGTGGCCTCGACTCCGACGCTGCGGGATACCCTGGAGGAATTCCTGGGGGGCTTTGCGCCCTATGCGCAGCCTGTGGAGGCGGCGGCCTGCACCGCGAACGGGATTGAGATCAAAGTGATTTCCGCCATGGCAGACAGGGCCATGGTCAAGGTCTATGCGCAGGCCCGGGACGTAACAGGGCAGAACAGGCTGAGAGCCGACATGGATGTCTGGGGGGGCGTCGAACGACCGGAAGAGGACGGAAAGGGGGAGCAGGAGGGGAATTCCCGCACAATGGGCGGCAAGTGCGTCGGATTCGACCCGGAGAGCGGTACGGCCCTGCTGGAGTTTGGAACGTGGGGGACCTACTTCAGTGCTGCGGCGGACGGCGGGCTGGAGGGGATGGAGCTGCTGGTTCTGGGCATATATCCGGACGGATTAGGCCGGGGGAAGATAGGGGAGGACCACTGGCGGATTCCTCTGGACATCAAGATCCTCTCCAGTCGGGAGGTCGCGCTCTCAGACATGATCGGCACGGTCCGGCTGCGTACGCTTTACCTGTCCCCGCTGGGACCCTCCATTCTCTTTGAGCAGGAGGTGGAGTCTCTGCTCCAGTACAGTCCCCTGGCAGTCTATTTGTCTGATGGAACGGTCCTGTTCCCACGGTGGGAGGGCGGCGGCGGCTTCGGACTGAAAGGCGATCACTGGACGATAGCTCCCCGCGGATTGGATTGTTGGACCTTTGAGGCACCGGTGGACCTGGAGGACGTGACCGGCATCTCCCTGTCCTACTGGTACCTCCCCATGTGCGGCGATGCCGTGGGAGAGGGGCGCTGGCTCTCTGAACTGCCCCGCCAGACGGAGCCGGGCAGCCAGACCCCGTAATGTCTCCGCAAATGGACGGGCGGCGCGGGAGACTTGACACGATTACGCCAAGGTGATAATATACTGAGGACATAGGAAAAAACGGCGCGAGGAACGGAAAGAGTAGCGCGGGGGGAGTCATACCGGGCAGAGAGGGAACGCCACCGGCTGAAAGCGGTCCCACGGGAGCCCTGCGTGAAGTGCATCCGGGAGCGCGGGGACGTAACGTCCCACGGGTGGCCCCGTTATCGGCTCCTTGAGTGAGAAACGAGAGTGGAACCGCGTTTTGTCTGTGACGACGCCTCTCATGCCTTTGGGCATGAGAGGCGTTTTTGCTTGTCCAAGAATAGGAGGGACCCTATGTTCAAACGACTTTCCGAGACTCTGGCGGCCTATCAGGCCCGGGACCCGGCGGCCCGATCCAAGCTGGAGATATTTTTGCTGTATCCGGGCGTACACGCCATCCTCTTTCACCGGGTATCCCACTGGCTGTACCGGCACAGGCTGTTCTTTCTGGCCCGGCTTAATTCCCAGATCGCCCGACACATCACCGGCATTGAGATCCATCCCGGCGCCCGGATCGGCCGCCGCTTCGTCATCGACCACGGTATGGGCATCGTCATCGGAGAGACCACAGAGATCGGAGACGACGTGCTCCTTTACCACGGCGTTACCTTGGGCGGCACTGGAAAGGACCAGGGGAAGCGGCACCCCACCATTGGAAACGGCGTCATGATCGCCTGCGGGGCCAAGGTCCTGGGGCCTTTTAAGGTGGGGGACGGGGCACGGATCGCCTCCAACGCCGTGGTGCTCAGCGAGATCCCGGCAGAGGCCACGGCCGTGGGCGTCCCGGCCCGGGTGGTGCGCATCGCGGGTGAAAAGATGAACTACGCCGCCGATGTGGACCAGATCCATATCACCGATCCGGTACAAAAAGAGCTTCAGGCCATCAGTTCCCGGCTGGAGTGGCTGGAAAAACTGATGGATGAGCAGGCAAAAAGTGAAAATTTGTAAGGAGCTATCAGTATGAAATTGTACAATTCCGCGTCTCATACCAAGGAGGAGTTTATCCCCCATGAGCCCGGCAAGGTATCCATGTATACCTGCGGCCCTACGGTCTATCATTTTGCCCATATTGGAAATCTCCGCAGCTATATTATGGAGGATATTCTGGAGAAGTTTCTCCGCTACGACGGCTATGAGGTCAAGCGCGTGATGAACATCACCGATGTGGGACACCTCTCCTCCGACGCCGATACCGGCGAGGACAAGATGCTCAAGGGGGCCCAGCGGGAGCACAAGTCCGTCATGGAAATCGCCCGGTTTTATACCGAAGCCTTTTTTGACGACTGCAAGAAGCTCAATATCAAATATCCCGATGTGGTGCAGCCCGCCACCGGTATGATAGAGAGCTATATCAAGGTCATTTCCCGGCTGTTGGAAAAGGGCTACGCCTATCAGGCGGGGGGCAATGTTTATTTTGACACCGCCAAGCTGGAGCACTATTATGTGTTTAACGACCACGACGAGGAGGACCTGGCGGTGGGCGTCCGGGAGGGCGTGGACGCGGACGACAATAAACGGAACAAGACGGATTTTGTGCTCTGGTTCACCAAATCCAAGTTCGAGGATCAGGCCCTCAAGTGGGACTCCCCCTGGGGCGTGGGGTACCCGGGCTGGCACATCGAATGTTCCTGTATCTCCATGCGGTATCTGGGCGAATACCTGGACATCCACTGTGGCGGCATCGACAACGCCTTCCCACACCATACCAACGAGATCGCGCAAAGTGAGGCATATCTGGGGCATCCCTGGTGCAGATACTGGGTCCACGTTCACCATCTGGACACCGCCGGCGGAAAAATGTCCAAGTCCAAGGGCGAGTTCACCACCGTCACCACCCTGGAGGAGAGGGGATATGATCCCCTGGTTTACCGCCTTTTCTGCCTCCAGTCGCACTACCGTAAGAGTCTTACCTTCTCCTGGGAGAACCTGGACAACGCCAGAGCGGCCTATGACAAGCTGGTGGCCCGGGTAGCCGCGCTGACCGGAGAGGGTACCGTGGACGAGGCAGCGGTGGAGGCGCATCAAGCGGCGTTCAAGGAGGCACTGGGCAACGATCTGAACACCTCGCTGGCCGTCACCCGTCTCTATGACGTGCTGAAGGCGGACCTGAACGACGAGACCAAGCGCGCCCTGGTCGGAAGCTTTGACCAGGTCCTGGGCCTGGACCTGCTGGAGAAGGCCGCGGCGCTCCGGGAGAAAGAGAAGGTCCCCGTCGAGGGAGCTGAGGAGATCGAGGCGCTCATCGCCCAGCGGGCCGGGGCAAAAAAAGACAAAAATTGGGCGGAAGCGGACCGTATCCGCGACGTGCTCAAGGCCATGGGCGTGGAGATCAAGGACACCCCCGCCGGGGTGGAGTGGAAGCGGATCTGACCCACACGGCAAGGCCCCGCCGTCCGACTGCTGTTCGGACGACGGGGCCTTTCTCATGGTTCTGTGATGGGTTTGGCTTTTTCCTTGGTACGCTTGGGCCCGCCTTGGAGCTCGGGGACCGGCGGGACATCGTTCCGGGGCTGCGTATGGGTCCGCTCCGGACGCTTCATCCCCTGCTTTGCCATCAGCCGTCCCCCCGCAATAGGTTGTCGGCATAGCCCTGGAGATCGTCAAAGGTATTCACGTTCTTGACGCGCATACTGATCTGGTCCCGCACATAATCGGGCAGGGACTCGAAGTAGGCCTCGGCCTTGTGGTCGTGCCGAAACAGGGCGTACATATCCGCATATTCGCGCTGCATGGTGCACCTCACACGTCGTTGCCCGGAATCGACTGTTTCTTGGCGTTCCGGTTCTGGTTTTGGTTCTCTCGGGTGATGGGCGTTTGCCCTTTGCATTTTTTCATCCGAGCCTGCTTGCTGTCAGGCTGACTGTCCTTCGGCATTTCCAATCACCTCATCGCTAGTCTGTGCGGTGCAAGGCAAAATCAATCAGACAAATTGTGGTTTGGATTTACGAAGCCGAGCCGTTCCAGGAGGGACATGGCAGCGCGGACTGGGACAACAGCTCAGCTCAGGGTGACGGTGCAGGCCGTCCTTGATTTGGCCGCGCGTTGAAAAATCACTGCCTTCATGGTACAATACTGTAAGCAGGAGCGCAGCAGGGATCTGCCGCGGTTGAATGGGAGGCGCCGATAAAATGAAGTGCCCATATTGCCAAAAAGAAATGAGATCCGGTTATATTCCAAACGGAGGCCAGCCGGTCCAGTGGATTCCTGACGGGGAAAGGCCCTCTATGCTTGCCTTTTCAACGGCCGAAAAGGGGATTCCCCTCCTATGTGAGTTCAAGCCGCTGAAGGCGAACGGATATATGGCCCAGGCGCATTACTGCGCAGATTGCAAAATAGTGATCGCAGAGACCCAATCGTGACGGCTGCGTCATAAGCCGTTGGACAAACCAGTCTTTACGGGCAGCCTTGTTCTCGAGGCTGCCCTTCACTGGTTCCAACAAAAATGCACAGGTGGGGAAAAGGGACAGGAGGTCCGCCCTCCTTGCCCTGGGAGGAAATTTGTGCTACAATTTTATATTATTTTTCTGCAAGATGCAACAGAAGGGGAAAGAGTGCCTTGTCGGAACGGAAGAACGACTTTTCAAAGGGAAGCATCCCAAGAAATATTCTGATGCTGGCGGCCCCTATGACGCTGGCGCAACTCATCAATGTCCTCTACAGCGTGGTGGACCGGATGTACCTGGGACGGCTGCCCGGGCATCTGGCGCTCACCGGACTGGGACTTACCATGCCCATCGTCTCCATTCTGATGGGGTTTGCCAACCTCTGCGGCATGGGCGGCGCGCCGCTGTGCTCCATCTGCCGGGGGCAGGGAGACGATGAGGAGGCCGAGCATATCCTGGGCAATTCCTTCACGTTGCTGCTGATCCTGGGTGCGGCGGCCACCCTGGTCTTTCTCCTGCTCAAGCGCCCGGTGCTCTATCTCTTCGGCGCCAGTGAGGCCACCTTTCCCTATGCCGATGCCTACCTCACCATCTACCTCTGCGGCACCCTTTTCGTTATGGTGAGCCTGGGCATGAACCCCTTTATCAATGCGCAGGGCTTTGCCAAGATCGGCATGATGACGGTGGGGCTGGGCGCAGTGGTGAATATCCTCCTGGACCCCGTGTTCATCTTTGTGCTGGATATGGGGGTCCAGGGGGCGGCGCTGGCCACTGTGATCGCACAGGGCTGCTCGGCGGTGTGGGTGCTCAAATTCCTCACCGGGAAGAGGGCCATCCTGCGTCTGAAATTTGACTGCATGGCCCTTTCCGCGCGCCGGGTCAGAAAGATCGTCTCGCTGGGGTTGGCCGGATTCTTTGTAAACCTCACCAACAGTCTGGTCCAGGTGGTCTGTAATACCACGCTCCAGGCCTATGGCGGCGACCTCTATGTGGGGGCCATGACCATCATCAACTCCATCCGCGAGGTGGTCTCCATGCCGGTCCAGGGGCTCTCCAACGGGTCCCAGCCCGTGCTGGGCTACAACTACGGCGCGGGGGAGTCCCGCAGAGTCCGGCAGGGGATTCGCTTCACCTCCATCGTGGTGGTCCTCTATTCGGCTGCGGCCTGGGCGATTATCATGCTGGCGCCGGAGGCGATGATCCGCCTGTTCACCAGCGAACAGCCCATTTTGGACGTGGGAATCCCGGCGCTGCGCATCTATTTCAGCCTCTTTATCATCATGTCGCTCCAAATCGCGGGTCAGTCCGTCTTTACCGCGCTGGGCCGCTCCAAAAACGCGATTTTTTTCTCTTTGCTGCGGAAAGCCATCATCAACGCCCCCCTTACGCTGCTGCTTCCCTATTTGGGCATGGGGACCGACGGCGTGTTCGTCGCCGAGGCCGTCTCCCAGCTCATCGGAGGTCTGGCCTGCTTCCTCACCATGTATGCGGTGGTCTACCGGCCGCTGGGCAGCCTGGAGCGGGCGGGGAGCTGAGAGGGAAAACGCCGCGTCCGGCGCAAACTCCCGGGCGGGGCCTGTTTTAGCTTGCCCATGTGGGGGAAAACTGATATACTGTAAGAACTTATTTTGATCCGCAGGCGGGAGGCTTCTCCATGAAACTTATGGTCATCGACGGAAATTCCATCCTCAATCGGGCTTTTTACGGCGTCCGGCCCCTCTCTACCCGGGACGGCACGCCCACCAACGCCGTCTATGGCTTTCTCACCATCCTCCAGAGGCTGGTGGGGGAGGAGGAGCCCGACGCCCTGTGCGTCTGTTTCGATCTGAAGGCGCCCACCTTCCGCCATTTGGCCTATGAGGGCTATAAGGCCCAGCGCAAGCCCATGCCGGAGGACCTGGTGGTCCAGGTGCCCCTCCTCAAGGAGGTGCTGGACGCCATGAACATTCCCCGCTATGAGCTGGAGGGCTGGGAGGCCGACGATCTCATCGGCACCATCTCAAAGCTGGATACCGCCGCCGGCTGGGAGACCGTGATCGTCACCGGGGACAAGGACTCGCTCCAACTGATCACCCAGACGGCCAGGGTCAAGCTGGTGACCACCCGCATGGGGCAGACCGCCACCCGGGATATGACGCCGGAGACCTTTCGGGCGGAGTACGGCTTTGATCCCATCCACATCATCGATCTCAAGGCCCTCATGGGGGATGCCTCCGACAATATACCCGGCGTGAAGGGCGTCGGGGAAAAGACCGCCATGGACCTCATCCAGCGATACCAGAGCGTGGAGGCCATTTACGCCGATCTGGAAGCGGTGGAGGCCAAGCCCGCCGTCCTCAAAAAGCTGGGCGAAGGCCGGGAGCAGGCCCGGATGTCCTACGAGCTGGCCACGATCCGGTGCGACGCCCCTGTGCGCTTCACCCCGGAGGAGGCGTTGCGCAGGCCGGTCAACGAGCCGGTGCTCTATGAGCTGTTTCTGCGCCTGGAATTCGCCAAGCTCATCGATAAGCTGGGACTCAAAGGGAGCCAGGGGCTGGCGCACGCCGAAAAGGCGGAGGCGCCTCAGGTCCAGGCGGAGCTGATCACCGACCCGGCGGCCCTCGCCGGACTTTTGGAGGAGTGGAAAGGGGCCGAGCGGGTCTTTCTCCAGGCGCTGCCCTCCCTGGACGGCGTATGCGTGCTCCAGGGGGAGCGTATGTCCGCTGTGTTTGCCGAGCGGGTGGGGGCGGGACCCTACCGGGATTTTCTCAAGACCTTTTTCAGCGGCGCGGTGCGTAAGGTCTCCCATGACGGGAAGGATCTGATGCATCAGCTCCTGGGGGAGGGGCTCACCGCGGAGGGCTTTGTCTTCGACACGGCCCTGGCGGCCTACCTCCTGGCCCCCACCGACGGGAGCTATGCCATGGATAAGCTAGCCATATCCTATTTCAACACCGAGCTGCCGTCCCGGAAGGATTGGGCGGAGCCGGAGGCGTGGGGACCTCTGGCCGACCCGGCGCCCGCCCTCGCGGCGCTGTCGGCCTGGACGGGGATGGTGGCCGCCCTGTATGAGGCGCTCTCCCCCAAGCTGGAGGAGCTGGGCATGCACGAGCTCTACTATCAGGTGGACCTCCCCCTGTGCCCGGTGCTGGCCCGCATGGAGCGGGCGGGGATGCTGGTGGACCGCAGGGCTCTGGCGGCCTTTGGCGAGATGCTGGACGGGCGCATCGAGGCCGATGTGAGGATCATCTACGAGCTGGCGGGAGAGGAATTCAACATCAACTCCACCCAGCAGTTGGGGCGCGTCCTGTTCGAGCAGCTTGGCCTGCCGCCGGTGAAAAAGACCAAGACCGGCTATTCCACCAATGTGGAGGTGCTGGAAAAGCTGCGGGGAAAACACCCCATCATCGACGTCATCATGGACTACCGCCAGCTTGCCAAGCTCAAGAGCACCTATGTGGACGGGCTGACCAAGGTCATCGCCGACGATGGGCGCATCCACACCTCCTTCCAGAACACCGTCACCGCCACCGGGCGCCTCTCCTCCACGGAGCCCAACCTCCAGAACATCCCCGTCCGCACGGAGCTGGGGGCGGAGCTCCGGAAGATGTTTGTGGCGCCGGCGGGGTACAAGCTGGTGGACGCGGACTACTCCCAGATTGAGCTGCGGCTGCTGGCCCATATCTCCGGCGACAAAGCCATGCAGGAGGCGTTCCTCACCGGCGAGGATATCCACACGGCCACCGCCGCCCAGGTGCTGGGCATCCCGCCGGAGCAGGTGACCCACGCCCAGCGTTCCGCCGCCAAGGCGGTGAATTTCGGCATCGTGTACGGCATTTCGGCCTTCTCCCTTTCCGAGGACATCCACGTGAGCGTGGCGGAGGCCAGGGATTATATCGAGCGCTATCTGGGCCATTACGCCGGCGTCCGGGATTACAGGAAGCGGGTGGTGGAACAGGCCAGGCAGGACGGCTACGTCTCCACCCTGATGGGCCGCCGCCGTTGGCTGCCCGAACTCAAGTCCTCCAATTTCAATCTGCGCGCCTTCGGCGAGCGGGTGGCCCTCAATATGCCCATCCAGGGCACCGCCGCCGACCTCATCAAGCTGGCCATGATCCGGGTGGACGACCGCCTGCGCCGGGAGGGGCTGGCGGCCCGGCTGATCCTTCAGGTCCACGATGAGCTCATCGTGGAGTGTCCCGACGCCGAGGTGGAGCGGGTCAAGGCGCTGCTGACCGAGGAGATGGAGGGCGTGGCCGCGCTCTCCGTGCCCATGAAGGCCGACTCCGCCGCCGGACAGAGCTGGGCGGAGGCCAAGGAGTGAGACAGGCAGAGGGGAGGACCATCCATGGAGCTGCGGCCGATCTCTGATTTGGCAGGCTGGTATGCGCGGGAGCTCTCTGAGGCGTTCCCGGAGAACGAGCGCAAACCCCTCGCCGATATGGTGTCTGAGATGGAACGGGGCTGCTATGAGCCGCTAGGCCTCTATGAGGGGCAGGCGCTGCTGGGCTATGCCACGCTCTGGAGCCGGGAGGCGTTCCCCGGCTATGTGCTGCTGGACTACCTCGGCGTTACCGCCGGACGGCGGAACGGCGGGCTGGGCGCGGCCATCCTCCGGCTGCTGGGGGAGCGGTATGCGGGCCGGGCCCTGATCATCACTGAGGCGGAGGCCCCGGTCCCCGGCGGCCCCGAGGCGGAAAACGCCCTGCGGCTGCGGCGCATCGGTTTTTACGAGCGGTGCGGCTTTGCGCCGGTGTATGACATAGGGTCCTGCGGCGTTCGGTTCCGGGCCCTGGTCCTGGGTCGGATGCCCGCCGGCATGGAGGAGTTGATGGCGGCCCACCGGGCCATTTACGGCCCCGGGCGCCCCGATGCAAAGATCCCGCTGGGGCCCGGCGAGACACCGGAACCCCCATATTGGATGAAGGGACGAAACTGACTTGAAGAGAAAACTGGTGCCCATGGACCGCTCCCATCTGCCGCAGGTGCTCGCCATTGAGCGGGCCTGCTTTTCCAAGCCCTGGTCGGAGCAGACCTTTGCGGACGAACTCTACAACGACGCCGTCTCCCTGGTAGTGGCTGAGGGGGAGGACGGCGCCGTGCTGGGCTACGGCGAGGTGAGCGTGGTGCTGGACGAGGGCTGCCTGGAAAAGATCGCCGTGGCGGAGGACAGCCGCCGTCAAGGGGTGGCGGAGGAGATCCTGGGCGCTTTTCTCCGCTTTGGGGAGGCCCATCTGGCGTTTCTCACCCTGGAGGTGCGGGCGTCCAACGCCCCAGCCATCGCCCTCTACGAGAAGATGGGCTTTGAGACGGTGGGCCGGAGAAAGAATTATTACGCGGATCTCCATGAGGACGCGATTTTAATGACGGTGGAGTTTGATCGGATTGGAACAGTATGAATGTAAGCGACTGGATCTGGACGCCCTGCACCTTGTCTACCGGGAACACCTGACGCCGGATTTTCCCCCCGCCGAACGCAAACCCCTCTCCGCCATGGAAAAGCTTCTGTCCGCCGGGCGGTACGAGCCCTGGGGACTCTACCGGGGAGAGGAACTGATGGCGTATGCCCTGCTGTGGAGGGACCCGGAAGGCGGCTTCGTGCTGCTGGACTATCTGGGCGTCTGCCGGGACAAGCCCAGGGGACAGGGCATCGGCACCGTGATGGTGGCCCATCTGATGGGGCAGTACCGCCACGTCAGCGGGATTCTGGTGGAGGCTGAGGCGGAGGGGGACGACGCCTCCCCGGAGGAGAATGGGCTCCGGGCCAGGCGGCTGGCCTTTTACCGCCGCCTGGGGTTCCGGGAGTTGGGCTATGTGGCGCGTATTTTCGGCGTGCGGTACGCCATGCTCCTGTACGGGGACCGGACCGGGGAGGAGGCCATGGAGGCCCACCAGCGGCTCTATCACTATGAGTTCAGCCCCTGGCTCTACGATCGGTTCATCCATATCCCCGAGAGGTCGTGAGAGAGCTCCAGGCCCATGCGCAGTCCGGCGGAAAAGGAGATTTCTCCCCAGGTGTACATGCGGGCATAGGCCGCATCCTCCAGGTCCAGCCAGCTCCCCCCGCGGGCGCGGCGCCACTCCGCCATGGCGGCCTGGTAATCGGGACTGGATATCTCCGACTTGATAACCACGATTTCATATAGCTCTGTTAGAATACTTGACATGTTTAAGTATCACCCCTATAAATATGACCTACTAAGACATATTATAATATGTCTTAGTAGGTCACGTCAAGAGGGAGAAGATAAAATGCTGTTTCGGATGCGTAAACTGCGGGAAAAGAAAAAAATGACCCAGAGTAATGTTGCGGATGCGATGGGTGTTACACTTCGCCAATATCAGAGGTATGAACACGGTGAGCAGGCGCTGAGCATTGAGGGTTGGATTTTCCTGGCGGACCTCTATGATGTGTCGCTGGACTACCTGGTGGGCCGCTCCGACGATCCCACCCGATACGGAGCCTCCGCTCCAGAGAAAGAAGGACCTGCCCTTGAACATTCTGGCCTTTGAATCCTCCTGTGACGAGACTGCGGCCGCCGTGGTGCGGGACGGGCGGACCGTCCTCTCCGACGCCATAGCCTCCCAGGCCGACATGCACGCCCTCTACGGAGGCGTGGTGCCTGAGATCGCCTCCCGCAAGCATGTGGAGGCCATCGCGGGTCTGGCGGACGCCGCGCTGGCCGAAGCGGGTCTCCGGAAAGCCGATGTGGACGCGGTGGCCGTCACCTATGGCCCCGGCCTCATTGGGGCGCTGCTGGTAGGGGTGAATTTCGCAAAGTCCGTGGCCTATGGGCTGGGGGTGCCTCTCATCCCCGTCCACCATGTTCGGGGACATATCTCCGCCAACTACATCGCCCACCCGGAGCTGGAGCCCCCTTTCGTGTGCCTGTGCGTCTCCGGCGGCACCACCCTCATTGTGGATGTGCGGGACTACACCGAGATGGCGGTCCTGGGCGCCACCAGGGATGACGCGGCGGGGGAGTGTTTTGACAAGGTGGCCCGGGTGCTGGGCATCGGCTACCCCGGAGGGGCCCCCATGGACCGCCTCTCCCGGACGGGAGACGCCGGAAGGTACGCCTTCCCCAGGGTGCAGGTCCACGACGCTCCGCTGGACATGTCCTTTTCCGGCCTGAAGACAGCCGCCATCAATCTCATCCACAACGCCCGGCAGAAGGAGGAGGCGCTGGATCTCCCGTCCCTAGCCGCCTCCTTTTCCGCAGCGGTCAGCGATATGCTGGTCCCCAGGGTCATGGAGGCCGCCCGCCGCTGCGGCCGCCGCAAGGTGGCGGTGGCGGGGGGCGTGGCGGCCAATTCCCACATCCGCGCGGACCTGGAGGCGGCCTGTGCCGCGGCCGGATGCCGCCTCTACCTGCCTCCGCTCTCCCTGTGCGGGGACAATGGCGCCATGATCGGCTGTCAGGCCTATTACGAATATCTGGCCGGGCACACGGCGGATATGGCGCTCAACGCCTATGCCAACCGGGACATCGCAAAGGGCTGAGGGGGACTCCCTCGGCCCTTTGCAATTTGAGGCGAAAAGAGGTATAATGTCCCTTACCAATCGTGGCGTAAAGCCCCTGCCTTTAGGCATGGGGATATAAGCCACACCTTGCTCCCCCGCAAAGAGATTTTGCGCGGCTTGCATTAGATACCGTTGAATGGTATAATGTAGTCATGGAATATAAAAGTAATCATAATGTGGTGTACTCCTGTAAATATCATGTGGTCTGGTGTCCAAAATATCGCCGTAAGGTCTTGGTCAATGGTGTCGATGTGCGCTTAAAGGAACTCATAGAGGAAATCTGCAATGAGTACCATATCGATGTCATTGAGATGGAGATCATGCCGGACCACGTACATTTGCTCATGGAAGTAGATCCGCAATTCGGTGTTCATAAGGCTGTCAAACAGATTAAGGGCCGTACTTCTCGGGTGCTGCGGCAGGAATTTGGCTGGCTCCGCTCACGGCTTCCAACACTATGGACAAACTCGTACTTTGTATCTACTGTGGGTGGTGCGCCATTGTCGGTGATTAAGCAGTACATAGAGAATCAGAAGAATGTGTGAGGTGGGAAGATGGAATACAGCTATAAATTCCGCTTGTACCCAACAGCAACGCAGCAGGAACAAATGGCTCGGAATTTTGGTTGTTGCCGCTATGTGTTCAACCACTTTCTTGCCCAGCGGCATGAACAGTATAGGGAAAACGGAAAGGCCCCCACACGATTCCAGCAGGACAAAAGTCTCACGGCACTCAAACAAGAATTGCCATGGCTGAAAGAAGTGGATTCTACATCTCTGCAAGCAGCCCTGCAAGACCTGGATACCGCTTATCAGAACTTCTTCCGACGTATGAAGCAAGGGGAGAAGCCCGGATACCCCAGGTTCAAGAGCAAACACAACCACCGGCAGAGCTACAAGAGCAAATGCGTAGGGACGAACATCAAAGTTCTGGATCATGCCGTACAGTTGCCAAAACTGGGCAAAGTGAAGTGCCGTATTTCAAGAGAGGTCAAGGGCCGCATTCTCTCCGCCACGATATCCCGCAATCCCAGCGGCAAGTATTTTGTTGCCCTGTGCTGTACGGATGTGGAAATAAAACCACTGCCCTCCACCGGGGCCGCTGTGGGTCTCGATATGGGTATCAAGTCTTTCGCTGTCACTTCAGATGGCGTGGAGCATCCCAACCACAAGCATCTTGCAAAATCCGAGAAAAAGCTAGCCCGGCTCCAGCGGCAGCTCTCCCGAAAAACAAAGGGGAGCAACCGCCGGGAGAAAGCAAGGCTTCAGTTGGCAAGACTGCATGAGCACGTCGCCAACCAGCGACAGGATATGCTCCACAAGTTGTCCACTGACCTTATGCGCCAGTACGATCTGATCTGCATTGAGGACTTGGCACCCAAGAACATGGTCAAGAACCACAGGCTGGCCAAGTCCATCTCAGATGCATCGTGGGGTGAGTTCCGGCGGCAGTTGGAATACAAGTCAAAGTGGTATGGAAAACAGGTGGTCACGATAGACCGCTTCTTTCCGTCCAGCCAGCTTTGCTCTGTATGTGGTGCTCAGTGGCCCGGAACGAAAGACCTTTCTGTGCGGGAGTGGTTTTGCCCGGTTTGCGGTACAGTCCACGGCCGGGACATCAACGCCGCGAAGAACATCCTCAACGAAGGTCTGCGCCTGCTGGCGTAGATAGAATATATGGTAGGGCGGGACACGCCCGAACCGATACGCTCGGGGAGACCATGTAAGACCTCGCATGGTGCAGGCTGCGGTCAGCGAACCGAGAATCCCCCGGCTTTAGCCGTGGGGAGTGTCAACAAAGGAGTGGTATCCATGAAAACCGGCATCGTGCTGGAGGGCGGCGCCCTCCGCACCATCTTTTCCAGCGGCGCCTGCGACGGACTTTTGGAGGCGGGACTGCTGCCGGACTATGTGATCGGCGTATCCGCCGGGATCGCCTATGGGGTGAGCTACGTTTCCCGCCAGTTCGGACGCAATCTGGAGATCCTGACCAAGTACGCCAACGACAAGCGGTACATGGGCAAGCGGAACCTGCTGCGGCCCGCCAACCGCTGCTATTTCGGGCTGAAATTCACCTATGAGGACATCCCCAACCGGCTGGTGCCCTTTGACTATGATACGTTTGCCGCCTTTCCCGGAGAGGTGGAGGCGGTGGTCACCAATTTGAACACCGGCAAGGCGGAGTACCTGCCGGTACCCCGGCGGGACGAGCATTTTCTGCTGCTCCAGGCCACCTGCGCCATGCCGCTTCTGTTTCCCGTCTACCACCTGGACGGGATGCCCTGCCTGGACGGCGGAGCGGCGGACGCCATTCCCTATGAGCGGGCCTTTGAGATGGGCTGCGACCGGGTGGTGGTGGTCCTCACCCGGGAGCGGAGCTACCGCAGGGAGCCGGAGAAGCTCCAGCCCTTTATCGACGTGCGGTACAGGCGGTATCCTCACTTCTGCGAGACCATGCGCCGCCGGGCGGAGACCTATAACGCCTCCCGGGAGCGCCTCTTCCAGTTGGAGCGGGAGGGGAAGGTCCTCCTGTTTGCGCCCAGGAATACCCAGGGCTTTTCCCGCATTGAGCGGGATGTGGACAAGATCCGGGCGCTCTGGCAGGACGGATACGAGCAGACAAAGGCCCGCGCCGGCGAGGTCCGGTTGTTCTGGGGGCAGTAAACGGAAAAGACGAAAAAACGGCACGGCCTTTCAAAGGCCGTGCCGTTTTTGTGCACCGAAAACCGCCCGTTCCACAGAGAGAAGGCGCGGTTCAGGCGGGGAAGCTCGAGGGGGCGGCGCCCGCCTCGAATGGGATCGGATCCCCCGTAAGCCTTGCTCAGCAAGGATTACGGCGAGCAAAGCGAGGACTTTTGTGACGCTGGGCGGCACAAAAGTAACGGGATTTTTGAAGACGGCCTTTCAAAGGCCGTGCCGTTTTTGTGCACCGAAAACCGCCCGTTCCACAGAGAGAAGGCGCCCCGGCGTCCTCTGCGGCGGGCCGGGAACATCAGCTCCGGGACTTCAGCCGATCCAGGACGGCGGCAAAGAAGCCCTTCCGGCGCTCCGGGGCCGGGGAGACGGACCCGGGGGCGGGCTCCTGGCGGGCGGCCTCCTCCATGAAGGCGGCCTGCGCGTCCAGAGAGGCCTCCCCCCGGTCGGGGACGGGGAAATAATGCCCGTCGGAGCCCATGAGCCGGGCCTTTACGTTGTCCCGGCACAGGACATCCACATAGTGGGCGATCTGCCGCCAGATGCCCTCGTCCAGCACGGGGCAGGCGATCTCCACCCGCCGCTCGGTGTTTCGGGTCATGAGGTCGGCGGAGCCGATGTACAGCCGGGCTTCCTTCCCAACGCCGAAGGCGAAGATGCGGGGATGCTCCAGGTATCGGCCCACGATGGAAAATACCCGGATACGGTCGGTCTTTCCGGGGACGCCGGGCCGGAGGCAGCAGATGCCGCGGACGTTCAGTACGATGTCCACTCCCGCCTGGCTGGCCTCTGAGAACTTGTCGATCAGGTCACGGTCGGTCACGGAGTTGCACTTTATGAAAATATGGGCCGGCTTGCCCGTCTTGGCCTTTGCGATCTCCCCGTCGATGAGGGATACGAGCCGGTTTTTGAGGCCGTTCGGGGCGACCAGCAGATGGCGGTACTCCCCCTCCAGGTTGGAGGTGGACATGTTCTGGAAGAAAGCGGCCGCATCTGCGCCGATGGCGGGGTTGGAGGTGATCAGGCACAGGTCGGTGTACAGCTTGGCCGTCTTTTCATTGTAATTCCCGGTGCCGACCTGGGTGATATGCTGGATGTTGCCCCGCTCCCGCCGGGTGATGAGACAGATCTTGGAGTGGACCTTGACCCCCTCAAAGCCGTACTGCACCGTGCAGCCGGCGTCCTCCAGCCGCTCGGCCCAAGAAATATTGTTCTGCTCATCGAAGCGGGCCCGCAGTTCCATGAGGACGGAGACGTCCTTGCCGTTCTCCGCCGCTGCGGCCAGGTACTCAATGAGCTTGGCCTTGGAGGCCAGGCGGTAGATGGTGATCTTGATGGAGAGCACATTGGGGTCGTTGGCCGCCTCGCGGATGAGCTGGAGAAAGGGGTCCATAGAGTGGAAGGGATAGAAGAGGAGCGCGTCATGCCGCAGGACCTGCGGGAGGATCTTCTCGCTCCGGCTGAGGCCCATTGGAAACTTCGGGGTAAAGGGCTCATAGCACAGCGCGGCTCTGCTCTCCCCGGGGAGCTGGCCCTCCAGGGAGTAGACATAGCCCATCGCAAGGGGGGATTTGCTGTGGAAGGCCTGCTCACGGCTCAGATGCAGGCGCTCCAACAGGTGGGACACCAGGGCGTCGCTGGCGTTCCCCTGGACCTCCAGGCGGACGGGGGCCAGCCGGGAGCGCTTTTTGAGGACCTTGCGCATGTGCTGGCGGTAGTCGTCGTTGACGTCGTAATCCTCATCCTCCGGGGAGATGTCCGCGTTCCGGGTGACGGAGATGACCGCCTTGCTCTCCACGGCGTACTGGTCAAAGATATCTCCCACGTATTCCAGCACAAGCTGCTCGATGAGCACATAGCGCAGGCCGCGTTCGTTGAGCTTGAGGTAGGCGGGGACGCTCTTGGGAATGGGCACGATGCCGAAACAGCTCTCGCCGTCCCGCTTCAGGGACACGGCGATGTTCAGGGTCTTGCTGGGCAGGTGGGGGAAGGGGTGGTGGGCGTCCACCACCTGTGGGGAGAGGATGGGCAGCACATAGTCCCGGAAGTACCGCTCACACTGCTTGCGCTCCTTTACGTCCAGCTCCTGGACGGTGAGATTGCAGATGTTGCAGGTCCGCAGCCGGGTCTCCAACTGCGCCATGGGCTTGTCCCGCTGCTTGTAGAGGGGCCCCACGGCCTGAAAGATGGCGGCGAGCTGCTGGGCGGGGGTAAGGCCGCTCTTGGTGTCCACATGGGTCTGTTTGATGAGGGTCAGGTCGTAAATGGAGCCCACCCGGATCATAAAGAACTCGTCCAGGTTGCTGGTGAAGATGGCCGCGAATTTGAGCCGCTCAAAGAGGGGGACGCTCTCGTCGCGGGCCTCCTCCATCACGCGCTCGTTGAACCGGAGCCAGGAGAGCTCCCGGTCCTGCGTATAGCTGAAATCCAAGGTTTGTACCGACATGTTTCTCACGCTCACAGTTTCATGACTCTGTCCATAAGGTAGCCCTCACGGACGCCGGAGGAGGAAGCGGTCACCTGCTCCACCCCATAGGCCTTGATGATCGTATTCAAAATGACTAGGCCGGGCACCAGGGTGTGAACCCGGTCCGGGGCGGCGTGGAGAATTTGACGCAGCGTGTCCCGGCCGTCTTTTTTCAGCAGCTTGTATAGCTCACGGAGCTCTTCCGCCGTCATGGAGCGGCTCTCGGGCGGCTTGTGGAATACGTCCACGGAGAGCTTGTTGAGGGCCCGGATGGTGCCCCCCACGCCGCACAGGCGGCTGCGGCGGACGCCCGCGGTCCTGGCGCGGTCCAACTGCTCCTCCACATAGGCGCGCATGGCCTTGCGCTCCTCAGGCGTGGGGAAGAGCCCGTTTACGAACCGGGTGTAGAGGGAGAGAGAACCCACCGGCAGGGAGCAGGCCGAGGTGATGGACATATCCTCATAGGACACCAGCTCGAAGGAGCCGCCGCCAATGTCCGCCAGCAGGCCGGTGGATACGCCGCCGGGAAGTACGGCGCCCTTAAAGGAGAGGGCGGCCTCCTCGTCGCCCGAGAGGACCTCCACAGGGATGCCGGTCACGTCCCGAATGGTCTCCACCGCCTCTCCGGTGTTGGAGATGTTGCGGAGGGAGGCCGTGGCGAAAACGTGCATTTTCGACACCTGGAAGTTGTCCAGCAGGGCGCGGTAGCTGGAAAGGGTCCGGCAGGCCACCAGGATGCCGCTGTCGGAGAGTACGCCGCCCTGGACGTAGCCGGCCAGGCCGGCCATGGTCTTTTTATTGAGCAGGAGGCGGAAGTCCTGCCCCTCCCAGTGATAAATAGACAGCCGTATGGTATTGGAGCCCAGGTCCACAATGCCGCAGATCATGCTTCATGCCCGCTTTCCATTCCTTGATTTTTATATTCTACACGTTTGGAGACGGATGCGCAACGTGATTGCGCTGAATTTACAGAGTTTTGACAAGACGACGCATCGGACGAGGCGTCCTGACGGAGGGCCAGAAGCGCCAGGTTATCCGCCAGGGCGGTAAAAAAGGCGGCCAGCACCCCCAGGTCGTCGGCGCTCCTTCCCTGGGCGATCTGGATCGCAGCCGCAGCGCTGAGCAGTACCAGGGTCTCGCCGGATGGGCCGGACGGGGTCGGACAAGACATAGAACCACCCCCAACCTCTCTCCTCCAGGCTATGTAGACGGACGCGCCCTGGTGTGGTAAAATAAATCTGAAAATCCGCCGAGACAGAAAAGAATCCGAACGGAACTGGGGGAGATCAGATGGAATACAGAAAGATGGAAAAGCTGCATGTAAGGCCGTCCCTGCTGGGCTTCGGCTGTATGCGTTTCCCCACGCGCCCGGACGGGGGCATTGACGAGGCGCAGGCGCAGGCCATGCTGGACAGGGCCTACCGCGGCGGCGTCAACTATTTCGACACCGCTTATTTCTACCACAATGGCGCCAGCGAAAATTTTGTCGGACGCGCGCTTGCGGCCTATCCCCGGGAGAGCTATTTCCTCACCAGCAAGCTGCCCACGACCCTGATCCATTCTTTGGATAAGGCCAAGACCATCTTCGACGAGCAGATGGGGCGGCTCCAGAGAGACGACCTGGATTTTTATCTCCTCCACAACATCAACGGGGCCCGCTGGCGGGAGATGGTGGAGCTGGGTGTGGTGGACTGGTGCCTGGAACTCCAGAGACAAGGCGTGTTCCGCCACTTTGGCTTCTCATTCCACGGCGCCTATGAGGAATTCCGGGAGATCCTGACGGCCCGGGACTGGGACTGCTGCCAGATCCAGTTCAACTATATGGACACGGAGGATCAGGCCGGGATCAGGGGATATCGCCTTGCGGAGGAGCTGGGGGTCCCGCTCATTGTGACGGAGCCCATCAAGGGCGGCTCCCTGGCCAACCCTCCGGAGTCCGTCATGCGGCTTTTCCGGGAGAAACATCCCGGGGTCTCGGCCTCTTCCTGGGCGCTCCGGTGGGTGGCAGGCATGCCCAATGTCATGACGGTCCTCTCGGGTATGTCCACAATGGAACAGGTGGAAGACAATCTGCGCACCTTTACAGCCTTTCAGCCGCTGGACAGCGGGGAGCAGGCGGTCCTGGAGCGGGCGGCGGCGGAATTCAAGCGCTTGGTCAAGAACGGCTGCACGGGGTGCCGCTACTGTATGCCCTGCCCTGCGGGGGTGGATATCCCGCTGAATTTCAAGCTCTGGAACGACTGGGGCATGTTTCACAATCCGCCCCGCTTTCAGGCCCGGTGGGGCAATATGGAGGAAGCCAGCCGGGCGACGAGCTGTGTGGGGTGCGGGGCCTGTGAGGAGAAATGTCCCCAGGGACTGGACATACGGGGAGACCTGCTCCGCCTGCGGGAGGAGCTGGCGGCGCTGGAGCAGTAAAAGGGCGGGCGGGAGCACCCCGCCCGCCCGCTCATCAGGGCGCCAGGTCCTGCGGGGTCACGTCCCGGCCTAGGGCGCTGACAAAAGACCGCATCTCGGCCTTCGAGGTGATGCGGTGGGTCTGGTCGATCAGATCCCGCTGCTCATCAGGGGAAAGGCTTGCGAAGCGGTCCATGGCGGAGAGATCCTGGGCCAGAGCCATGCCGAAGCCCATGGGCAGGTCGGCGATCGGGTTGAGCGCGTCCATTTGTGACAACCTCCTTTTGTAGTTGGAATTCCGGAGATAGCTTTCCCGGAAAGGCGCGGAAATAAAGGAGAGAGGCGTGAAAAAATTGGGAGATGAAATCAGACTGACGCTCCCGGATGAGCAGTGGGAGAATGACGTGATGGATTACCGAAAAGAATTTATAGAAATGGGAGAGAGATTGCACGGTGCAGGGAACCTGCATGAGTCAGAGTCCTACGCCCAATGGCTTGCGGGAGTAAGGAACAACATGGACCCAGCAACGGTGCGGGGCGGGTTGGTGCCCGCCACCTCCTATCTGGGGGTACGGGCCTCCGACGGGACTCTGGTAGGCATGATTCAGATTCGGCATGCCCTCAATGATTACCTGCGTCGGTTCGGTGGCCATATCGGATACAGCGTCCGAAAAGGGGAGCGTCGGAAGGGATACGCGGGGGAGATGCTTCACCTCGCCCTGGAAAAGTGCAGAGAGATGGGGATTTCCCGCGTATTGGTGACCTGTGACCGGGAAAACACCGCTTCGGCCCGAACCATCCTGTCCAATGGCGGCAGGCTGGAAGGAGAGGTACGGGAGGGCGCGGGCGTCACACAGCGGTACTGGATCGAGGTGTAAAAGATGGAGCTTTTGCAGATACTGGAGCGCTATGCCCCCTTCAACGAGCAGGAGGCGCGGGATCGGGCGGTTTTGATGGGATTACTGCGCACCGGCCAAGACCTGTGGACCCGGGAGAATGAGGCCGCCCATCTGACCGCTTCGGCCTGGGTGGTGAACGGGGACAGAGAGCGGGTGTTGATGGCCCATCACAATATTTACGATTCCTGGTCCTGGCTGGGCGGACATGCGGACGGAGAGCGGGATCTGCTGGCCGTGGCGATGCGGGAGGTACGGGAAGAGAGCGGACTGGCCCGGGTGGCGCCGGTGTCGGAGGCGCTCTTTTCCCTGGAAATCCTGACGGTGGACGGCCATGAGAAGCGCGGGAGGTATGTCCCCTCTCACCTTCATCTGAACCTCACCTATCTCTTGGAGGCCGACGAGCACGAACTTCTGGCGGTAAAACCCGACGAAAACAGTGCGGTGGCCTGGTTTGGCAGGGAGGAGGCCGTGGAGGCCTCCTCCGAACCCTGGTTCCGGGCCCGCGTCTATTCCAAGCTCAACGCCAAGCTGGCACGTCTGTAACAATAAAACGGCGGCCTCCCACGTCAACGTGGGAGGCCGCCGTTTTATCTATGACTTCTGCCGCAGCAGGGAGAGGAGCTGCTCGCCGGATCTGGACAGGGAGCAGCCTGCCCTTCCGCGGCCGAAGACCACGTAGCCGTTCTGACTCAAATAGTTCAAAAGCTCCCGCAGGCGGTATTCGGTCATGTAGAGCTCCTCTTCTGAAAGCGCCCGGAGGAGTCCACGCCGGCCAGCGGGCTTTCGCTTCAGCAGGATTAAAATATTCGTGATGGCCTCGCGGTCATACTGGGTCAGCTCGCCTACCCGCTTGTGGAGCAGGGCCTGGGAAGAGCGGGAGGACTCGTAAGTCTCCCGTATATAGTCCGGGAGGTGGTCCGCCGTGATGGGACCGTCGGAGAGATTGGCCATATACTCCACACAGTTCCTCAGCTCCCGAATGTTGCCCTTCCAGGGGTAATCCATCAAAAAAGCGCGCACCGCAGGCTCCATCTCCATTTTTTCCTTGCCCTCGTGGAGAAGAAATTCCTGGATGAGCAAGGGAATGTCAGAACGCCGGGAGCGTAGGGGCGGCACGTTGATGATAAGGGTGTTGAGCCGATAGTAGAGGTCCAGCCGGAAAGTGCCGCAGTCTACCAACGCGTTCAGATCGCGGTTGGTGGCGGCGATGATGCGGACGTCCACACGGATAAGTTCTCCGCTGCCTACTTTCATGATCTCGCGTTCCTCCAGTACCCGCAGGAGCTTTGCCTGGGTGGGAAGGGAGAGCTCGCCGATCTCATCCAGAAAGAGGGTCCCCTTCTGCGCCATCTGGAAAAGGCCCTCTTTTCCGCCCTTGCGGGCACCGGTAAAGGCGCCCTCTTCATAACCAAAGAGCTCCGATTCCAGCAGGGTGGGGGGGATCGCCGCGCAGTTCATGGCCACAAAGGGGAAATGGGCCCGGGAGGAGGCGCTGTGGATGGACTGGGCGAAGAGCTCCTTGCCTGTGCCACTCTCGCCGACGATCAGCGTGGGCTTATCGATCTGCGCGATGCGCCGGGCCTTCTCCAGGCACTGGGACATGGCCGGACTGTTCCCCTTGATATCCGAGAAGGTGTAGCGGGCCACATGCCCCCGCTTTGCAATCTGATGCCGGAGGGATCGCTCCAGATTGGTCAGCTCCGTAATGTCCTTGAGCAACAGGATGTAGAGGTCCCACTGCCTGTCCCCTTTGTTGATCTTTTCTTTGGAGACAGTAAAGCTTTTTCCTCTGCCATGGAGTGTGCACAGTCGGTTGCGGAATTCGCGGTCGGAAAAGATGAGGTCCTTCAGCTCGGCTTCCCAGGGGAAATCCCGGAGGACCCTTCCATAAAGATTGGGGCTTAGGCCAAAGAGCCGGATGAAGTTCTGGTTGAAGTTAATGATCCGCCAGTTCTGGTCGTAGATGACGATGCCGTAGTCGATGCACTCCATCACAGCTTTGAGCTGAAGCGTGGAGGCGCCGGAGGAGTCATAGAAGTAGGAGAGAAAGTTGTCCGGTACGGAAATCGTCCTGGAATAGCGGATGATCGCCTCCTCCAGGGCACTGTCGAGGATATTGGCCTTTACGGCAATCTCCAGCATGGTGGTCAGGGAAAGCTTGCGTGGGCCGAGATCAAAGACCCGTGTGACCCCGTCCGGCACCTGGTCGGTCTGGCCGGAGACAATGGCCAGGCCGATCCGCTTTTTATTCAAATTCCGATTGCCGGGATAGTTGACGTAGAGATTGAGATTCGTCACCCCCGCCTCATACAGGGCGTTGACCGCCTGATGGGCGGAGGAATAGTAATTAAAGCAGGCCAGGGCCTCCGTACCCACGGGGAAAAGCTTCAGCGCGTCCACCTTGTCTCTGGAAAAGGAGAAATTCAGATTGATGATTTGGGCATCCGGCCGCATCTGGCGCCTGGCCAAGGGAAAGGAGTAGGGGTTGGTGATCAGTACGATATCCGCCTGAGCAATGCCGCTGTCGGATGTGAAATCGGTCCCGTCGTCGGACTGGACGCAGGGGAGGATATTGAGCCGTTCGCCAAAGACCTTGACAAGCTCTTCGTAGTACATCTCCTGTACGGCTCTCCGCTTTGTGACCAAAAGCAGTGTCTTCATTGGTATCACCCCAAAACACCCCATAAACGTCTCGCAATCGGATTAATAATATTATTTTAGAATAAATAAATTAGAAATGCAAGCAAAATATATACAATTTGAAAGATATTTAGTGATTTTATGGAGATAAACGCCTAATGATAGAGAAACAAAAGAATTTTTGGGCGATAGAGCCCACAAATAGCCCCATAACAGACCGGTAAAGCACGAAAGCGATGAATTTCAGCAAACGTGATGGAATTGGGCCCTTGAAAATACAGTGGGTTGCGGCTTTTTTGGGGAAAAAGAAAAAGTTGGCACACGATTTGCTTCATACAAAATTGAAAGCGGCGGCATGAGGCCGGCGCAAGCGGAGAAAAAGAGGAGGAAGCTTCAATGAGTGAGCAAGTCAAGAAGAAAACGGTAAAACCCTGGCAAGCGATGCTGATGCTGATCTTGGGCATCGCCATCATCTTCATAGGGCTGAAGATGGGCATCAACAACCGCATCATCCTGCTGTTTGACGGTGTACTGATGTGCGTGCTCTCCTGCTGCTTTGGTATTCGGTATGACGATCTACAGGCGGATATGAAGGCGACCATCAGCTCGATGCTGGTGGCCATTCTGATTCTGATTGCGGTCGGCGTGCTGGTGGGCACTTGGATGATTTCCGGTACTGTGCCCGTCATGATCTATTATGGCATGAAAGTGCTGACGCCGGGGCTGTTCCTGCCCATCGTCTGCGTTGTCTGTACGCTGATGTCCACCATGGCCGGAACCTCCTGGGGCACTCTGGCCACCGTGGGCGTGGCCTTTATGGGCGTGGCCCAGGGTTTGGGCGTGCCCCTGCCGGTCACCGCCGGCGCAATCGTAGTAGGGGCCTTTTTCGGGGATAAGATTTCACCGCTGTCGGACTCCCCTGTGCTGGTCTCCAGCGTGACGGAGGTGCCCCTGATGGAGGGGATCAAGCACGCGCTTTTGTCCACCGGCCCGGCCTATCTCGTATCGCTGGTGTTCCTGAGTATATACGGGTTGCGCTTCGGCGGGGGCACCGTGGGCGGTGAGACCTATGAAGCCATTCTGAGCACGGTGACCAGCCAGTTCAACCTCTCGCCCCTGCTGCTCCTGCCTCCCATTGTGGTGGTGGTCCTGATCGTCCTGAAAAAGCCGACCCTGCCAACCTTCACCGCCGGTATCTTTGTGGCTGTGGTCCTGGCCATGGTGCTCCAGGGAGAGAATGTGCACTCGGTGGCCTCCGCCATGTACGGCGGCTTTGCCAGCGACACCGGCGTGGAGGTGGTGGACAGCATGCTGACCCGGGGCGGCTTTACCAGCATGCTCGGGACGATCGGTCTGCTCATCGCCGCCGGTGTGTTCGGCGCCCCCCTGCGTACCGCCGGCGTGGTGGATATCCTGTTGGACTATGTGCACAGGATAGCCGGAAACTCCAAAATCATGGCCACCGGCGTCCTGGTCATCCACGCGCTGTTCTTCACCATTACCGGAGCCTACTATGTCTCTTACCCTGTGGTGGGCTCCATGGTGAAGGATATGTTCCCGGAATACGGCCTGGACAAAAAGAACCTGATGCGCATCATGCTGGACACCGGCACGGGTCTCGCGCCCCTGGTGCCCTGGGCCACCACTGGAGCCTATGTAGTGAGCACCCTGGGCATTGACAATATGTCCTTTGCCCCCTTTGCCCCCATGCTGTGGCTGTCCATCATCATCTCCTTGGTGATGGGGCTTACCGGTATCGGGATGGCCAAGCTGAAGGCCCCAACAACCGCTCAGATGTGAGAAAGGAGAAGATCGGAATGGAAAAGATCATCAAGCGCTGGTACGATATGATTCGGATCAACAGCGTCAACGGGCATGAAGTCAATCTGGCAGATTACATCGCCAAGGAGCTTCGCACCATGAACTTGGAGCCCCACTACAGCTACTTTCCCGAGGACCGGACGGAGAAGGTCCGCCCCTCTGTCTGGACGGTGCTCGACAGCGGAAAGCCGGGAAAGACCGTCATGCTCATTGGGCATATCGACACGGTGGATGTGGCCAATGGCTGGAACACGGACCCCTTTGTGCCCACCGAGGACGGGGATAAGGTCCACGGCCTGGGCGCCATGGATATGAAAGGTGGGCTGGCCGCCATTCTGGAGACCTTGGAGTATTATGCCCAGCATACCGACGCATTTACCGGGACGATTGAGGCGTGCTTTGTCTCCGATGAGGAGGGGCTCTCCAAGGGAACTTACCAACTGGTGGAGGAGGGTATCACAGCCGATTACGCCATTATGGCGGAGTGCCGGTATGATAACGTCGCCATCGGGTTTCGGGGCCGCTACAGCTTTGAGGTGACGGTCCATGGCGTGGCCGCACATGCCAGCCACTATCCGGCGGTAGGTGAGAACGCATTGATCTCCGGAGGCAGGCTGGCTGCGGCCATCGAGGCCCTGCCTACCCTGACCCATCCCAACCTGAAGCATGGAACCTGGTGTGTCCGGCACATGGAGGGGGGTAACAAGGGCACTCTGGTGGTACCCGAGGTCTGCAATATCTTCGTAGACCGGTATGTGGTGCCGGGAGAGGACGAAAAAACCTGTATCCAACAGATGCTGGATGCCGCACGCGCACTGGGTCTGGAAGAGAAGGTGGAGGTCCGCCTTAAGCCCCGGAATTCCCCTTACATGCAGTCCTTTGCCCTGGAGCCGGATGACGGCCTGGTCACCACCCTCCAGCGTGCGTTCAAAGAGGTTACGGGTGAGGAGCTGCCGGTGGAATACGACCCATCGGTCTGCGATTCCAATATTTTGGCGGTATCTCTGGGGATACCCACCGTGACCTTCGGCCCCTCCGGCGGCGGTATGCACGCTGCAAATGAGTACGGCCATGCCTGGCAGGTGAAAAACTGTGCAGAGGTCTATAGGCGGACCGTAGCGGAATTGCTCAAATGAACTCCCCCAACCCAATCCCATGTGGTTGTCACACCCCCATCCGGCCCCGCTTCACAAAGAGGCGGGGCCGGATGGGGGTATTTGGCCTCGCCGCACTCAGGGCGCGCCGCAGCGCTCCATCAGCTGCTCCAGATTGTGGAGGGTCTCCTTGCGGATATAGTGCTCTACCTGCTCCACCTGCTCCAGTTCATCCGTGGTGCCGTTGACCCAGCAGAAAAAACGGTGGAGCAGGTCATGGCGGTAGAGCAGATAGGCCCCCAGTTCCGTTCCGGCAGACGTGGGGCGGATCAGACCGTACTTTTCAAATGCCACCAGACCCAGATCCCGGAGCTGATAGACCATTTTAGAGGCCGATGAGGGTCTCACATTGAGCCGCTGCGCCAAAAAATTGATGCGTGCATAGCCTTCCGTCCTGGCCTGGCGGCAGATCATTTCCAAATAATCCTCCATGGCGCTGGTCACGGTTTGGCCGCTGCGCATCTCATAGCCCTTCTGGGTGTAGAACGCCTGCTCCTCTTCCATAGTCACCCATCGACCCCCTTCGCATAAGATAGGGTGCGGAAACAAAGTTTCCCTCCCACAACATCTTATGATTGGAGCTGCCAGATATGTTTGAACAGCTTTCTATGAACACGCTTCTGGACGGGCAGAGCGCCCTTGTGAGCCGGGTGGACGCGGAGCCGTCCATGCGCCGCCGGCTGCTGGACATCGGGCTCATCCCGGGGACCAGGGTGACATGCCAGGGACACAGCCCCGCCGGGGACCCGGCGGCCTATCTGATTCGCGGAGCGGTCATCGCGTTGCGGGAGCAGGACGCCCGCTGCGTGGCGCTGGAGCGAGAGAACGTGCCCCAGGCCGTCGGCCGGGCGGTGCTGGCCTGATGGGCCTTACACATACCTCCACCGGTGCGGGGGCTGCCGACGCCGGACTGATCATCGACAGACGCAGCCCGGAGGATCGGGTCATCGCCCTGGCGGGGAATCCCAACGTGGGCAAGTCCACGGTATTCAATGCGCTGACCAACCTCCGTCAACACACCGGGAATTGGCCGGGAAAGACGGTGACCAACGCGCAGGGGCGGCATACCCACCGGGGCCGGGACTATATTCTGGTGGATCTGCCGGGGACCTATTCCCTTATGGCCCATTCCGCCGAGGAAGAGGTGGCCCGGGACTTCCTCTGCTTTGGCGGCGCCGACGGCGCGGTGGTGGTCTGCGATGCCACCTGCCTGGAGCGCAACCTGAATCTGGTGCTCCAGACGTTGGAGATCACCCCGCGCACCGTTGTGTGCGTCAATTTGATGGACGAGGCGCGGAGCAAGGGGATCGAGGTGGATACTGCGGAGCTTTCCCGCCTTCTGGGCGTGCCGGTGGTGGCTGCCGCCGCCGGGAGGAACGAGGGCCTGGAACAACTGATGGAGGCCGTTGCGGATATGGCGGCGGAGGAGGAGGCGCCCCATACGTTCCGGCCTGGCTACCCCTCAGCCGTAGAGAGGGCGCTGGCCCGCCTGGAGCCGGTGCTGGTCCGGCGGCTGGAGGGGCGGCTTCCGGCGCGGTGGACGGCCCTGCGGCTGCTGGATCAGGACCCCTCTCTGCTGTGTGCCTTGGAAAAATTCCTCGAAATCGACCTGATGGAGGACCCGGAGGTGCGCATCGCCCTGCTGGAAGCGCAGGCGGGGCTGAAGGAAGAGGGACTGGACCAGGAGAGCCTGCGGGAGACCGTGGTGGCCTCTCTGGTCCGGGCGGGGGCGGAAATTGCCGGGGAGACGGTGACGTTCCACCGGGAGGACGCGGCCAGGAGGGACCGACAATTGGACCGTATCCTCACCAGCCGGGCCACCGGAATCCCAGTGATGCTGTGCCTGCTGGCCGTGGTATTCTGGATCACCATTGCCGGGGCCAATGTTCCGTCGGCCCTCCTGGCGGACGGCCTGTTCTGGGTGCAGGATCGGCTTACCGATCTCTTTGCGTACTTACAGGCCCCCGAGTGGCTCCACGGCGCGCTGGTGCTGGGGGTCTATCGGGTGCTGGCCTGGGTGATCTCCGTCATGCTGCCGCCGATGGCTATCTTCTTTCCCCTCTTTACCCTGCTGGAGGACTTCGGGTATCTGCCGCGGGTGGCTTTTGTGCTGGACCACGCTTTCCAAAAGGCGCGGGCCTGCGGCAAACAGGCCCTGACCATGTGTATGGGCTTTGGATGCAACGCTGCGGGAATCGTAGGCTGTCGGATCATCGACTCCCCAAGAGAACGACTGATCGCCATCCTGACCAATAATTTTGTACCCTGCAACGGGCGATTTCCGACCCTCATTGCGATTATCAGCATGTTCTTTGTGGGGGTGAACGCCGGCCCGGGAAAATCGCTGCTGGCGGCCGTTATGCTCACCGGCGTCATCCTCCTGGGCGTGGTCATGACCTTCTGGGTGTCCCGGCTCCTGTCCGCCACCATCCTGAAAGGCGTGCCCTCCTCCTTCACCCTGGAGCTGCCGCCCTACCGCAGGCCCAGGGTGGGGCAGGTCATCGCCCGGTCGGTGTTGGACCGGACCCTCTTTGTACTGGGGCGGGCTGTAGCAGTGGCCGCTCCGGCGGGCCTTGTCATTTGGCTGTGCGCCAATGTGCAGGTGGGGGGCGTCAGTGTGCTCGCCCACTGTACCGGGTTCCTGGACCCCTTTGCCCGGCTTCTGGGGTTGGACGGAGTGATCCTTATGGCCTTTATTTTGGGGTTCCCGGCCAACGAGATCGTGATTCCCATCATCATCATGAGCTATCTCTCCACCGGAACCCTACTGGAACTGGACGATTTGGGGGCGCTGCATGAGCTGTTGGTCCGAAACGGTTGGACCTGGCTGACCGCAGTGTGCACGATGCTGTTTTCCCTGATGCACTGGCCCTGTTCCACTACCTGTATGACCATCGGGAAGGAGACCAAAAGTATGAAGTGGACGCTGCTCTCCTTCGCCATCCCTACGGGGATCGGCATGGTGGTCTGCTTTCTGGTGGCGAGCGGCGCACGGATCCTTCAACTTGTTTGACCCCGCGCTTTGCGATAAGAGCCGGACCTTTTTCTTTCGAAAGGCCCGGCTCTTATCATGGGCTTTATGGGGAACGGAAAAAATCCTTCCGGTCGGATGGCTGGTGCATAGAAAGGATAGGGGAAGCCACGCGGATATACGGTTTGAAAATGGAACAGGAGGCAGAGACGCCGGGGGAATCTGAGCGTTCTCCGGCGGTTACCGTGAAATTTTTGAATGCGGCAGAAAAGAGACAGAAGAGAACGGAATGGGAGGAGGGAAGCGGCAAAAAATTTGCTGAAAATATATGGTTTGTACCTCATAATTTCGACACCCTGTTACTTGACTTCCACTTTCATATGCCTATAATTAAAAGCCAGAAAAGCGAATAACGAAAGAATAAAAGCTTTCGGAAGGCGCTTTTTGTGCGTTGGGACCGGCTTTTTGTGGAAGGAGCCGGAAAAAAAGGAGGGAACTCTATGATCACATTTTTTGCTTGCCTGGTCCTGCTGGTCGTGGGCTTTTTCACCTACGGCAAGTTGGTGGAAAAAGTATTCCGCGTGGACAACAGGCAAACCCCCGCAGTGGCCCATCCGGACGGGGTGGACTTTGTTCCCATGAAGACATGGAGAATTTATTTGATCCAGCTGCTGAACATCGCGGGTTTGGGTCCCATTTACGGCGCGCTGGCGGGCGCGTGCTGGGGACCTGTGGTCTACCTTTGGATTGTGTTCGGGACCATTTTGGGCGGCGGAGTCCATGACTTCCTGTCCGGCATGATGTCCGAGCGGCATGATGGCAAGTCCATCTCTGAACTTGTGGGTATCTACATGGGGAAGGTCATGACCTTCATCATGCGTGTCTTTTCCGTGGTCCTGCTGGTGATGGTGGGCGTCAACTTCTCCGTGGGCCCCGCCAAGCTGATCGGTATGCTCACTCCGCCTGTCGTCGGCACATCATTCTGGCTGGCAGTCATCCTGATCTACTATCTGCTGGCAACGTTTCTCCCCGTCGACAAGATAATCGGAAAGATCTACCCGATTTTCGGCATCTGCCTGATCATCATGGCGCTGGGGATCGCGGGGGCGATCCTGATCAACCCCGCCTATGAGCTGCCCGAGCTGACAGCCGCCGCGTTCTCCGTGGTACATCCCAAAGGACTGCCTATGTGGGCCATGATGTTTGTCACCGTGGCCTGTGGCGCGATCTCCGGCTTCCATGCCACACAGTCCCCCATCATGGCTCGCTGCCTCACCTCTGAGCAGGAGGGGCGCACCGTGTTTTACGGCGCCATGGTAACAGAGGGCATCATTGCCCTGATCTGGGCGGCTGCCGGTGTAACCTTCTATAACGGTGTGGGGCCGCTGTCCGACGCCATCGACGCACTGGGACAGGGCGGTGTGGTCTATGAGATATCCACCACGCTGATGGGCCCGGTGGGCGGCGTGCTGGCCATGATCGGCGTGATCGCTTGCCCCATCACCTCAGGTGACACGGCTTTTCGCTCCGCACGGCTCACCATCGCGGACTGGTTCCACATCGACCAGTCCAGCGTCAAAAAGCGCGCCGCGCTGTCCGCCCCCCTGCTGGTGGTGGGCGCGGTGATTGCTACGGCGCTGCCTTGGGATATCCTGTGGCGTTATTTCTCCTGGTCCAACCAGACGCTGGCCATGATGGTGCTGTGGACCGGCGCAGTGTTTCTCTTCCGGTTCGGCTACCCACCCGTGTGCTGCTTCATGGCGGCTTTGCCGGCGACCTTTATGTCCGCGGTCTCCATGACTTACATCCTGCAGGCGCCTGAGGGGTTTCAACTCTCTACCTCCATCGCCTACCCGGTAGGCGTGATCTTTGCCGCGGCCTGCTTGGTGCTTTTTGTGGTCCAGACCTATGTGAGGAATCGGGATTCCGCCGGCACCGCAGAGGTCAGGGCGTAGAAAGCGATCCCCTTTTCCTGCAATAAAAACCCACCGGCTTAGCTGGGTGCTCATAAGACAGTAAGCCTAAAATACTGAAACTTATGGCATCTGTCAAACGGGAACGGTCAAAAAGAGTGTCGGACTTAACCCTTGCGGTTGAGTCCGGCACTTTTCTTTTGCCTTGAAGTTGATCCGTCTGAGACAAGTTGTCCCAAAGTAAGGTATATCCTTCAGAGCCGCCCCCTTGCCCATGATTGGGCAAGGGCGGGGGGATTGGGTTGAACGCTTAAAATCAGGGGTGCATCTGTTAGCTTTTTGTGTTCTGACCCATTGTGGTGCAAGGGCTCCAAGGCGTGATTTTGGGGTGGGGTATATAATATCATTCCCCGCCCCCGATTTGGGCATATATGTTCCACATTTCTGGGGCCGGAAATAAGGAGCAGACCCGATAGGGGCTGTGACGCAACAACTGAGCTTTGGGACACTTTGAACTGCCCCCCGTCAAGTAGACAGGGAAATAATCTACACTTTACGCACGAAATTTCCGCCTGCACGCCATATAGCGCAGGCACGGGGTTTTACGCAGCCAGCAGGCGGTTATGAACCTCCATCGGTGTATGGACACCCAGCCGCCGCTGAAGGCGGCTGAAATTGTAGTAGGCGATGTACTCCCGGATCATCCGGCACAGCTGCTCCCGGCAGGTAAAGCGCCTGCCGTAGTAGCGCTCCCGTTTGAGGATACCCCAGAAGCCCTCCATAGGCCCGTTGTCAATGCACTTGCCCACCCTGGACATGCTCTGCGTCATCCCTGCAGCGGCCAGCTTGTCGTGGAACACCCAAATGGTGTACTGGAACCCCCTGTCGCTGTGGAACAGGGGGTGTGCGTCCGGGTTGGCGGCCAGGGCCCGGTCCAGGGTCTCATGGACCAGGGCGCTGTCGTTGGTGTCCCGGAGGGCAAAGGAAACGATCCGTCTGTCGCATAGATCCAGGATGGCGCTGAGGTAAAGTTTATGGACAGTTGGCCCCACATAATATTTGAACTCAGTCACATCGGTCAGCCACTTTTCGTTGGGCTTGTCCGCGTAAAACTGTCGGTCCAGCACATTTTCAGCCAAATACTGCGGGTCTGAGGCTGACCGGGTACAGCCACGCCTGGCGTATTTGATAGTGGACTGGATACCCAGGCTGCGGCAGATGCGCAGGGCCCGCTTATCATTGACAGGTGTGTCATAGTAACGGGCCAGATCATCCCGGATGCGCCGGTATCCCTTGTCCGGGCTCTCGTCGTGGATTTGCTTTACCAGCCCGGCCAGCCGCCGGCTTTCCATAGTACGGGCCTCCGCTTTCCCGGAGCGCCACTGGTAGTAGCCGGCCCGGGAGATATGCAGCGCACGGCACGCTTCCACCACGGGATACCCTTGTTCCTCTGCGGCCCAGCGCACCGCTTTATACTGCCGCTCCTGACGGAACTGCCTCAGCGATCCCCCCTCTCCAGCTCCCGCACTTTTTTTAACAAATCCAGCTCCATCCTCAGCAGATAGTTCTCACGTTCCAATCTGGCCTTTTCGATCCGCAGCGCCTCCTCGGTTGTCCGGGGCGTCTGGGACGCAAGCCGTTTCCCACGCCGGTCCTCCAGACCCGCCACGCCCATCTCCTGGTACCGCTTTACCCAGCCGCGTACCACCTGAGCGGTTGTTCCGTATTTTTGGGAAAGCTCGGAAAAATCTTTCCCCTCATCCAGATGCTCCCCAACCGCCTGGACACGCTCCTCCAGCGTATGGTTCTGCCTCGCCATAGATACTCCTCCCGTTCCTTTCGGATGTTCTCTATGACGATGATACTTCTTTACCCAGTCCAACACAAGGTTCCCGGAACGGAGCTTGTATTTTTCCGCAATGGCCATGGAACTGCCCTGACCCGACAGGTATTCCTCCACCGCCTTTTGCCGGATCTCTTCGCTGTATGCCCGCCGCTGCGCGTTCCCATTCTCTGAAAGTGTTGAAGCTCCCTCAGCCCGGTACCGGCTGATCCAGTTGTGCATCGTGGAATGACCTACCCCAGCTCTTCGCGCCGCCTCCCGCATCCGCATCCGCCCCCCCAGACACTCTTGGATGAGGGATTCCTTTTCCTGCAGTTCTTTTTCGATTCGTTTTCCCATGTCTGCTCCCCCTCGTTTTTATTGTTTTCCTGTCTGCCTTATTGGGAGCATATCAATTTGTCCCGAAGCTCCGCCGGGTTTGGGGAGGTCCCCAACAAGCAAAATCGCAAGTGTGGCCACACTTGCATTGCTTGCCGGAACGTGCAGGGCCAGAAAGTGAGCGATTGAGCAAGGCTTGTTAATCGTGTTGACTTTCCTCACTTTTGGGTATATGCTATAACAAGTTTTAAAGATGCAAAAACATACAAGGCGGTTATAGCAATGGAATCTATGAATTTGAAAATTGGTGAGAAGCTGAAAAGCCTCCGCAACACCCGAACTATGTCTCTGGATGATGTTTCGGCTCTGACTGGCGTAAGCAAGCCCATGTTGGGCCAAATCGAGCGCGGTCAGTCCATCCCCACGGTGACAATACTCTGGAAGATCGCCACGGGACTGAAAACGCCGTTGTCCTACTTCCTGGAAGGGCCACAAGCTGAATACACCATCGTCAGCCCGGATCAGGCCAATGTGATTTTAGGGGACGGCGGAAAAATGCGGGCCTATCCTCTATTCACCTATGACCCGGTGCGGAGCGTGGAAACATTCTACATCGAATTTGACCCAGATTGCCGCCATTCCTCGGACAAGCACAATGACGGTGTGGAGGAACACGTCTTTGTTCTGCGCGGGACGCTGCGGCTTGTCCTGGGAGAGAAAACGGTGGATGTTGGTGAGAAACAGGCTGTCCGTTTCCGGGCCGATATGCCCCATGCCTATCAGAATTTGTCCGAGAGCGGGTGCGCGGTCTATAACACAATCTTTTATCCGAGCCACTAAAGGAGGGCTGTCATCATGTATGAATTGATCCAGGTTTCAGAGCAAAGTTACTACATCCAAAGTCCAGCAAAAATTGGGCTGGTGAAGCTGAACAAGCAGGACGTTTGCCTGATTGACAGCGGCAACGATAAGGACGCAGGGCGTAAGGTGCGGCAACTTCTGGAAGCCAACGGCTGGCGGCTTACCGCCATCTACAACACCCACTCCAACGCTGACCACATCGGCGGCAATAAGTATTTGCAGGGCCAGACCGGGTGCATGATTTACGCTCCAGGGATTGACTGCGCCTTTACCCATCACCCCATCCTGGAGCCGTCCTTTTTGTATGGCGGCTACCCATGTAAGGAGCTGCGGCACAAATTCCTCATGGCCCAGGAGAGCGACGCCCAGGAGCTGACCAAAGAATCCTTGCCGGAGGGCTTTGAGATCATCCCCCTGCCGGGACATTTCTTTGATATGGTAGGCTTTCGGACGCCTGATGATGTGGTCTATCTGGCGGATTGCCTGTCCAGCCGGGAAACGCTGGACAAGTATCAGATCGGCTTCATCTATGATGTTGCCGCCTATCTGAACACGATGGAAATGGTCAAATCCCTGCGGGCAAAAATGTTCGTTCCGGCCCACGCTGCCGCCTCCGAGGATGTGACAGAGCTGGCACAGTATAACATCGACAAGGTGTTGGAGATTGCGGATAAGATCACCGGCATCTGCCGAGAACCGCTTTGCTTTGAAGTGATCCTGCAAAAATTGTTTGCGGACTATGGGCTTACCATGAACTTTGAACAGTATGTTTTGGTGGGCAGCACCGTCCGCTCCTATCTAGCGTGGCTGAAAGACAACGGCAGGGTGAACACTCTATTTGAAGACAATATGCTGCTCTGGCAGAGGGCATAGCAGCCATACAACGGCGCAGGGATTGGTTGGCCCATCCCTGCGCCGTTTGCTCCGTCACGCACAAAAATGAAGATATTTTACAAGCCAGCACAATCCCCCGGCTGTTATAATGGGACGGGCAAGGAGGTACACCGTATGAAAAAAGAAGTGCGAACGGTGGTCTACGATGACGAACTCCACATTGAGGCTTACCGTTTTGAGGGCATTGTACAGCCTTTTCCGAACCATTTCCATGAATACTATGTGATCGGATTTATGGAGGACGGGGAACGTATCTTGTCGTGCAAAAATCAGGAGTACACCATCACAAGAGAGCATTTGTCAAGGGGGATTTCACCCAAAAGATGAAATCCCCCGATAAACTGGAAACTGTATGCCCATTAAATTTCATCATGATAATACCGAGTAATAAGTTCCACCATACTTGCGGCTACTTGTTTCCAACAAAACATTTCGTGTTCCCAAATGTAGATAGCGTTTTCATCAATAACTCCGTCAGAGTCTGCATGATAGCAATAATAGTCCCCGCAGCCGTTTGTAGCAAAAAAGATAAACTTGTCTAATTCCTTCGCAAATTCTTCATCGCTGTACATTTCTTGAGTTTCTCTGTTTAATATGGCTTGCGCGATTATCTCCTTTGCAGACAAGAGAAGATATTTGTCCCCGTCCAATTCATAAAGAAGTTCCCATAGCTCTTTCGGAAAGGGGTAGCCGACTGCCTTTTCTGCTTTCTCAATTTCTTCTCCGGTACAAGGCGATTGTATCTTTACATACTCATTGTTTTGCGTTAATTCTAAAATCAATTCTTTGTACACAATTAGAGTACTCCCTCTAAAAAATATGATTTGTCGAATTGGCACGAGCAAAGTATGCCACCAAACCGAGCGGCATTCAACCCCTTTGATAGGTTATGATAGTAGTGGCAAGCAATGCGCCGGTATATACCCGGCGCAGCTTGTTGGTGGCCGACGGCCCCAAAACCCCCAGTGCATCGACGCAGCGGCGTTCGATGCACAAGCCGCCGTTGGCGTCTGCTGCATATACTGGAAGGGGAAAGCTGATGGCGGAGCCGTCCCGTCCCAGTTCCTCCCGGAGGGCGCACGATGGCCGCAGGCCATACCACCACCTGCCAGCGGCGGTGGTGAGTAAGTGCGCCCTTAGCCGGGAGCCTATAAAGAAAGAGCGTCCAGGTTATCCCCAGACGCTCCCCGATCCGCTTTCTCCTGCTGGTCAATCGCCTCCCCTCCAGCTTCTGCCATTCTGCCACAAATGAGCCGTCAGCCAGCGTAATGTATTGGGTAGTTAACTTATCCTTTACACAGTACATCTCAGGATTTTTGCTGTGTAAGGGAGAGATAAAATATGAGAAAAGCTTTGCCAAAGTCCCTTGAGACTGGAATTTCAGGGTGCTATACTCGACTTCGCAGTTCCGGGAGGGGCGGCTGCCCGGCACGGAACCGGCAAATTGAGACAAGGGAGTAATCAAAAATGCAGACACGGGAAAAGATCTTGGCCAGTGTTCTCAGCGGCGCGCTGCTGGTAGGCGCTTGCGCGCCGGCTTTAGCGGCTACGGTCCACTACAACGACGGCAGTACGGTGGGCGGCTCCGAGGCCTGGAAAGCATGGACTGAGTCATGGGCATCCGTCGCCACGGACTACACCAAGGTGTCTCTGACCCCGGGCAAAAATGAGACTGAGCTGAATTTTGCGTGGTACAGCAAAGTGGAGGACGGCAAGGCGGCTACACCGGTGGTACACTTTGGCGCCGACAAGGCCCGGCTCACAGCGTTCACCGGCATATCCGCCGATGTGGACCAGAGCCTGACCGATGGAGTGGCCTATGTCTATAACCATGTTACCGTTACCGGATTGGCAGAGAACAGCACATATTATTACACCGTGGAAAAGAATAGTGTGGAGACCGAACCGGTGGAGTATAAGACCGGCAGTTTCTCCAGCATAAAGATGCTCTATGTGGGAGACCCCCAGATCGGCGCCTCCAAGGGACAGCCCCAGGGGACGGACAGTCTGGCGGCTGATGCGGGCGTTGCCAACACCGCCGCCCGAAACGACAGCTTCGGCTGGAACCGCACGCTGGAGATCGCCACCGAGCAGAATCCCGGCATCAACTTCATCATCTCCGCCGGCGACCAGGTCAACAAGACCGGCAAACCCAAGGAGGAGGAGTATGCGGGTTATCTGAATCCCCAGGCGCTCCAGAGCCTGCCCGTGGCCACGACCATCGGCAACCACGATTCTCTGAACCTCGACTATATGTATCACTTCTATAACCCCAACGCCACGGAGTACGGGGCGACCCAGGCCGGCGGCGACTATTACTACTCCTACGGCCCCGGGCTGTTCATCGTGCTGAACACCAACAACTATAATGTGGCTGAGCATGAGAAGGCCATCGCAGAGGCCGTGGCCTCTGACCCGGATGCCGCCTGGCGAGTGGTCACGATTCACCAAGACATCTACGGCACCGGACTGGATCACTCCGACACGGACGGTATGATCCTGCGTACCCAGCTCACCCCTGTTTTTGATCGGTACGATATTGACGTGGTGCTTCAGGGACACGATCACACCTACAGCCGCAGCAAGCTGCTCTATGGCGACGGTCAGACCCACAACAACTATGAGTTCCAGCTCAATGCGGAGGGGAGCGACTATGACTGGGATCATGCCTACGACATTACCAACTCCACCCAGATCCCCCTTTCCCCTGAGGAGGGCGACGCGGACGGCTCCGCTCTTTTGACTGCCTTCCAGCAGGACAACCGGTGCTATACCATCGAGTCCACCACCGGCAATACGGCGGTGAATCCCAAGGGCATCCTCTATATGTCCGCCAACTCTGCCTCCGGCTCTAAGTTCTACGAACTCATCGCCGCCCAGCAGGATTACATCGCCAACCGGAGCCAGAACTGGCTGCCCAGCTATTCCGTCATCAACATGACTGAGACCAGCTTCTCCATCGACACCTATCAGATCACCGACGGCGGCAAGGCGGAGAAGATCGACGAGACCTTCGCCATCGAGAAGGACGCCTCCACCGCGGTCCCCGTCGCTTCCCTGGCCGTGGGCGGCGAGACCTACTACCGCCTGCGGGATGTGGCCGCCTCTGTGACCGGCAGCGCCAATCAGTTTGATGTGAGCTGGAACGGCGGCGTAGTCATTGAGACCAAGACCGCCTATACCGGTAATCTCCCCGAAACCTCCGCCGCGGAGGGCGCCGCCGTTACGCTGGACCTCACCGTGGACGGCCAGGCCGTCTCTACTGCCGCCATGCTGGCGAACGGCAATTACTATGTGCCCGCTTCCTTCCTGACCACGCTGGGCGTGGCCGTGGGAGCCTGACGGGCCGCCCGAAAGAAAGAGGGGAGAGACGGATCTTCCGCCGGTCCGCGTGCCGGTGGAAGGTCCGTTTCCTTCCACGCAGAAAGGCTGAATATTTTGAAACTGAGAGCGTTTTTCCTGCGCTGGGGCATCCCACTGGCGCTGCTGGCCCTGCTTGTGGTCGTCACCATTTTTATCAACCAGGTGGAGCGGGTACCTCTGGTGGTCCGGGAGGGGCAGACCTTTGAGAAAGGGATTGTCACCGAAATATTGCAGGATAACCTCCAGCCGGACGGAAGCCGTACGGGAGAGCAGGTGGTCATGGTGCGCATGACCACAGGTGTGCGGGCCGGTCAGGAGATGCGGACGACCAGCAGCTCAGGCTATCTCTTTGGTGCGGGGTGCACGGTGGGAATGAAGGTGGTGGTCCTGCAGAGCGTGGCGGGCGAGTCCATCATTACCACCGTATATGCGCAGGACCGGGGCGGAGTGATCTATCTGTTTGCCGCGCTCTATCTGTTGGTGCTTTGCCTGGTGGGGGGGAAGCAGGGGATCAAAGGTGCGCTGGGACTGGTATTCACCTTCCTGTGTATTCTCTTTGTGTACCTGCCGCTGGTCTATCGGGGCTTTTCGCCCTTCTGGGTGGCGGTGCTGGTGTGTGTAGTCACCACGGTGGTCACTCTTTATCTCATCGGAGGTCCCACAAAAAAGACGCTGGTCGCGGCCGGCGGCACCATAGCGGGCGTCATCATTGCAGGCGTCGCCGCCACGCTGTTCAGCATGGCCTCAGGCATCAGCGGCTGGAATGTTTCCGATATCGAGAGCCTGCTTACTCTATGGAACGTGGCCGATATCCAGGTGGGAGGTCTTCTGTTCTCCGGTCTCCTCATCTCCAGTCTGGGGGCGGTCATGGATGTGGCGATGTCTATCGGAAGCGCAATCGGTGAGATCCATGCCCAGAATCCGGCGATTTCCAGGCGGGACCTCTTCCGGGCAGGGATACATGTGGGGCGGGACATGATGGGGACCGACAGCAATACACTGATCCTGGCCTTCGCAGGAGGGAGCGTGAGCATGCTCCTGCTGGATTATGCCTACGACTTACCGTATTTGCAGATCATCAATTCCAATAATATCGGTATCGCCATCATGCAGGGACTCTCGGGGAGCTTTGGCATCGTGCTGGTGGTTCCGATCACCGTCCTCCTGGCCGTAGCCGCATATACGGGCGGAGGAGCGAGGGCAGAAGGGAAACACGAAGAATAAAGAACGTGGAGCGTCCTCCGGGAGCGGGTCCTGGAGGGTGCTCCACGTTCTCTATTCATAGGACGTGCCGCAGCGGGAATAGAGTGAAGGGACGGACAGAAAACAAAAAGCGGGAGGCGATACTCGTATGCTTTCAGCATGGATTCTTCTCATGCTCAACAGTCTGTTTTTTTCCCTCCGGGTGTCGGATGGAGGCGGTTCTTTTCCAAGGCCGCTGAAGGCCGATGAGGAACGGATGTACCTGGAGCGCTATGCAGCCGGAGACTTGGAGGCGCGGAACGTCCTGATCGAGCACAATCTGCGCCTGGTCGCCCATATTGTAAAAAAGTACTACACCCAGTCCAGCAACCAGGACGATCTCATCTCCATCGGCACCATTGGGCTCATCAAGGGGATCTCAACTTTCAAAGCGGATAAGAACGTGCGTTTGGCCACCTATGCGTCTCGATGTATTGAAAACGAGATCCTGATGCATTTCCGATCCCAGAAGAAGCTGCAGGGAGAGGTGTCCCTTTCGGACACGCTGGACGGCGACGGCGACGGAAACTCCCTCTCTCTCATGGACGTGATCAGTGTGGACGACGACATGCTGGAGAATCTGGACGCAAGAGATTCCTGTATCCAGGTCCGGCAGTATGTGGAGCGGTGTCTCAGCGACCGGGAGAAGATGATCATCACCATGCGGTATGGGCTGAATAACCAGCCGCCCAAAACGCAGCGGGAGATTGCCGCGCAAAGCGGTATTTCACGCTCCTATGTATCGCGCATAGAGAAAAAGGCGCTGAAAAAACTGAAAGACGCGTTTGAGAGCACATAGGTAAAAATCCCCGGGCTGTAAGCCCGGGAATTTTTAATTGGAAAAACAGAAAGCGCCTGCGGAAAAACCGCAGGCGCAAGAGAAAGAGAGGCGCTCTTACTTGGTATAATTGTCAAAGTAGCCCTGGACCAGCACGATGGGGGTACCCTTGTCGCCGCTGCCGGAGGTGAGGTCGCACAGAGAACCGATGAGATCGGTGAGACGGCGGGGAGTGGTACCCTGAGAGACCATCTTTCCCATGAGGTCGGCGTCCTTGTTGCGGATATAGTCGGAGATGGCCGCCTTCAGCGCGTCACCGGAAAGATCGGCAAACTCGTTGTCCGCCAGATATTTGAGCTTGACCTCATTGGGCTGTCCCTCCAGACCGCTGGTGTAGGCGGGAGAGACCACAGGGTCGGCCAGCTCCCAGATTTTTCCGACCGGGTCCTTAAAGGCTCCGTCACCATAGATCATGACCTCTACGTGCTGGCCGGTCTGCTCCAGAATACCGGCCTGGATGCGCTCCACAACGTCCTGGCAGTCACGAGGGAAGAGCTTGATCTTGTCTTCCGTGGCCTTGTTGCTGCCCAACAGGCCGTAACGCTCGTTGCATCCACTGCCGTCTACAGGCGTCGTCATGAGTTCGTCAAGGCCCAGCACAAGCTCGGCGCCAGCCTTCTTAAGAAGACGCTTGGAGCGTGTGCGGGTATGGATATCACAGCAAAGCACGTGTTTGGTGTAGTCCAGAATGACACGGCAGTCATTGGCCAGGACCACTTCCACCTCGCAGCCGCAGCTCTGGATCAGGTCCTTATAGTATTCGATATAGTCAACGCCGGTGAAAACGTGTTTGGTATAACCGAAAAGCTCACGATATTTGGCTTCGCTGAGGACGTCACGATAGGGGTCCACACCCTTTTCATCCACCAGGTCCAAGTCTACCAGGTGGTTCCCCACCTCGTCGGAGGGATAACTGAGCATGAGCACGATTTTCTTTGCACCGGAGGCGATCCCTTTGAGGCAGATGGCAAAGCGATTGCGGCTCAGAATTGGGAACACCACACCGATTGTGTGATCTCCAAATTTGGCCTTCACATCGGCGGCAATTTGATCCACAGTGGCGTAATTGCCCTGCGCACGGGCCACTACGGCCTCCGTTACCGCGATGACATCCTTTTCACCCAGTGTGAAACCCGCCTGCGCGGATGCGGCCAGAACACTATCCACAACGATTTGGGCGATGTCGTCTCCCTCGCGGATGATCGGGGCCCGGATACCCCTGGATACAGTGCCGACTAATCTTTCCATGGTCTTTCCTCCGTCGATTCAATTGTAAACCGGACCACTCTGCCCGGGCTGCCGAGACAGCGCATCTATTATATACGCTTTTTTGACAAATGAAAAGGGCTTTTAGAGAAAAGAAAGAAAGATTCGGGCCATAAAATAACCGATCACGCCACAGCCGGGAAAGGTGAGCAGCCAGGTAAGGACGATGGAGCGGGCAATCTTCCAGTCAGGAGGATGGCCGGGGACGGAACTGCCGACGCCCAGCATGGCTGCGGTCTTGGTATGGGTGGTGGAGACGGGGAGACCGCAGAGCGTACACAGCAGCAGACAGAGTGCTCCGGCGCAGTCGGCGGCAAATCCACGGCGGGCGTCCAGGCACACCATTTCATGGCCGACCGTGTCGATGATCCGTTTTCCCCCCAGGGAGGTGCCCAGGGCCATTGTGAGGGCGCACAGAACCATAAGCCACATGGGGACCAGAAAGGTCTCGGTATCCCGGCGTCCCTGGGCCAGCGCCACGCCCAGAAGAAAAACGCCCATGAACTTTTGTCCGTCCTGAGCGCCGTGAAAAAAGGCCATGGCCGCGGCTCCCCCTGTCTGAGCTCCGCGGTAAAAGGCCGGGCTCCGGCGGCTGTCCCGGACGGCGGGAAAGCCGCAGAGCCGCCCCAGGAGAAAGCCGAGAATCACGGATACGACAAGGCCCAGGACGACCCGAAACCAGGTATCGCCCTGCACGTTGGACAGGCCACCGGGCCGGGCGGCGGCGGCGCCGGTGATACCGGCCACCAGCGCGTGGCTCTCACTGGTGGGGATGCCGAAGACCCATGCGGCGGCGGACCAGAGGACAATAGCGCAGAGAGCAGCGCACAGCGCACAGAGTGCTCCGCGGACGTCTCCACCAAAGTCGGCGATGGTATAGATGCTTTCGGCAACCGATGCGTTGAAGGCGGTCATCACGGTCACCCCCAGAAGATTGCACAGTGCGGCCAGCCGGACGGCAGTGTGGAAAGGAAGCGCTCTGGTGGAGACGGCGGTGGCGATGGCGTTGGGCGCATCGGTCCATCCGTTGACCAGGATGACGCACAGGGTCAAAAACACCACACACTGCAGAGCAGGGTCGGAGAGCTGGGAGAGAAAAGAGCCGAATGAGACGGTCAAGTGGACACCCCCTTCCCCACAAGTTTACGGGGAAAGGAGGACGGATATGTCCGGCGGCGGGTACGGGATGAAGCAGATATTTGTTATTGCAGCATTTTTCCGGCACAATCACAATTCCATATCCCGCCGTTTGCTCTGCGCCTTTTCTTTGCTCTGCTCCGGCTGTATCGCCTGTTCCACGCACTTCTTGACAGCTTCGGCTTCCTGTACCTCGGCTCTCAAAGTCTGCAAATCTTCATACAAGCGGCGTTTCTTTTCGGACAAGTCGGAAACCTCGGTTTTCCATGCTTTCAGCTTCAGCACATTGTCTTTCCCTAAATGCTCTTTCAGATAACGCTCGGCGGTCTGGTACAAAGTCAATTCGGTCTGCTTGATTTCGCCGTTGGTATTCCTGGACCGCTTTTTCATCTCCGACACGACCTCCTGCAACTGCAAAAGGGGAGTGATGTTCTTATCCTGCAAGAAATTAAACGCCTTTGCGTACAGCTTCAAGTCTTGGATTTTCCCGTACCGGCTCTGCGATGCGGAGGATTTTGCATAGGCTCGGTTAAGCAATTCTAAAAAGGTGGGCGGCTGTTTTGGACGCTCGGAAGGGATAGAAACGGAAGGGAATGGATTGACCGATTGATTTTCCTGTGCCTGTGCGGTCTTTTCTTTTATCCCTGCTGTGAGGGCGGCGACCCGGCGCCGTGAAGCGCTCCGGCCAGGGCCGACGCCGGCGGAAGGGTGCTCACTTTAAAAGCAACGACAGACAAGCCCCTTTCCCCGGTTTGGGGAAAGGGGCTTGTCTGTGTCGGGGGACAGGGCGGTCGGCCTTTTGAGCGTGGCACGGCGATGATTTCAGAAAACAGATGTCCCCCGCCATGCGTACGCGCTCCGGCTGCGTCTCCATGTGATCGTGAGCTCAGCTCCCCGCACCGACGCCGGACCTGCGCAGGAGGAAAAAGTGGAGCAGAATGCCTGCCAGGGCGAAAAAGCCGATATAGCCGCAGATGGGATAGACGAAGCTGACCACATTTTTAAAACCGAAGATGCTTCCCACAAAAGCAAGGGCGCACAGGAGGGAAATAAAACGCCTGGAGATCAGCGCGCCTCCGGTCCTCTGCTGGACGCGGGTGGTGATGGCGAAAAGGCTGGAAAGGGCTGCGGTGAACATCCCGGCAAAAAGAAGTACCGCGTAGATAAGCCCCAGTACCGGTGTGAGAGAATAGGCCAGCGACAGCATGGGGAGCTCCGCCGCCCCCACCAGAGCATGAAAGAGGATCATGGGAAGGAGAATGCAGACAAAAATGAGGGTGAGGAGCACGGCGCCTGCGGCCAGCCCCTTGTGGATGGTCCTCTTCTCCTCCATCCCCTCGGTGAGGGGGACCAGAATGGAGACGGCCGCCATCATGTTGTAGGAGATGAAGGAGAGCGCTGAAAAGAACCAGTTTCCCAGCAGGGGGTTGCCGCTGGCAAACGGACGGGCTTCGATGGGGCCCATGGGGAGCCGGAGGCAGGCGCCCGCACCGATCACGATGGCGGCTACCACCAACAGGGGCACCACGATGTTAAAGGAGGCCAGCATCCCCGCGGCCCCTGTGAGGGCCACAGCCAGCACCAGCAGAGTGATCGCGGCGTTTCCGGCAATGGCGGGGAGGCCGAAGACCTGCTCCAGAAGGGCGCCTGCGCCCGCAATCATGGCCACCATCACATCAAAGAGGAAAAAGAGAAAGACGCCGCTGACGATCCCACGGAGCCAGGGCAGCTCCCAAGGGACGATGATGCGGTCAAACTCAGTTTTGCCGGTGCGTTTGGCGATGTCCATCACCAGAAGACTGAAGAGACAGAAGGCGGCGATGGCCAGCACCATGCCGGCCAGGCCGTATCCTCCAAAGACACCGAAGAACTGGAGCAGCTCCTGACCGGAGAGAAAGCCGGCCCCCAAAAAGCTGCCGGTAAAGACCGTGGCGATTTCCAAAACGGATATTTTCTTCAAACAAAACCCCTCCGAGCTCCTTACAAGGTATTCAGCATATTGGGAAAGAAAACCGCACAAAACGGGCGGCGGGAAAAAGGGAATGGCGGACCTGCGCATTCCCGTATCATTCAGAAGAGTTTGGCCGGGAGCGGAATGCCGACAGCCAGACGGCTCCGGGAAAACCCGGAGCCGCCGATACTGTTCAGAATGTCCGCCCGATGTCGGTGCGGAAGTGCATATCCTGGAAGGAGACGTGCGACGCGCTGCGATAGGCCGAGTCGATGGCGGAGGCAAGGGTGTCGCCCACGGCGGTGACGCCCAGGACCCGGCCGCCGGAGGTGAGGATCGCTCCGTTCTCCGCCCGTCTGGTGCCCGCATGGAAGACTGTGGCGGTCTCTCCGGCCTGGTCCAGACCGGAGATGGGGTAACCGGTCTGATATTTGGCGGGGTAGCCGCCGGAGGCCAGAACGAGACAGCAGGCAGAGCCGTCCCGCCAGCGGATATCAGCCTGATCCAGGGTTCCTGCGCGGCAGGCGAGAAAAATATCCATCAGATCGCTCTCCAGCAGGGAGAGGACCGCCTGACACTCCGGGTCGCCAAAGCGGGCGTTGTACTCCACCACCTTGGGTCCCTGAGGTGTGAGCATCAAACCGAAGTAGAGGACGCCCTGGAAGGGACGGCCCTCCGCCTTCAGTGCCGCGATGGTAGGCAGGAAAATCTCCTCCATGCACTGCGCAGCCAGGACAGGCGTATAGCCGGGGGCGGGGGAGATGGCGCCCATCCCGCCGGTGTTGGGGCCTGAGTCCCCGTCGAAGGCGCGCTTGTGGTCCCGGGAGGAGGGCATGGGGACCAAATGTTCCCCATCGCTGAAGCAGAGCACCGTGACCTCTGGGCCCGTCATACACTCCTCCACCACCACCCTGGCTCCGGCGGCGCCGAATTTGCCGTCCGCCATCATGGCGCGTGCAGCCTCCTCTGCTTCGGACACGGTCTGCGCCACCACCACGCCCTTGCCCAGCGCCAGGCCGTCCGCCTTGACCACGATGGGGGCTCCCTCCCGGCGGATATAGTCCAAGGCGGCGTCCAGCTCCGTAAAGGCCTGATATTTGGCGGTGGGGATATGATATTTTGTCATGAGATGCTTGGAGAATACCTTGCTCGCCTCAATGACGGCGGCATTTGCCCGGGGACCAAAGGCGGGGATACCGGCCGCCTCCAAAGCATCCACCATGCCCAGGGCTAGGGGATCGTCCGGGGCCACCACCACAAAGTCCATGGCATTTTTCACAGCCCAGTTCACCATGGCCTCCACGTCGGTGGCCTTGATGGGGACACATTCGGCCAGGGCGGCAATGCCGCCGTTTCCGGGCGCGCAGTAGAGCTGAGTGACCTTGGGGCTTTTGGAGAGCGCCCAGACAATGGCGTGTTCGCGGCCGCCGCCGCCTACGACGAGTACTTTCATAACTGAGGAGGACCTCCCATCTTTGTGTAAAGGGTTGACGGACCGTCAGGGAATGAGCGTGCTCAGGCCGTAGAGGACCGCCATGTGGAGCGGGTAGAACCAGTAGAAAAACCAGCGGCTGCCGGAGCCTCTTTGACCGTTATAGAGGGAGAGAAGGGGCAGCGCCGTCCAGGAGCAGAGCGTATAGAGCAGGCTGAAAGGGAGGAAGAAGCTCCGCAGCCAGGGGAGATAGGTGTGAAAACCCAGCCACATCTCGTACTGGAAGAAGATCTCCAGCGGATAGTGGATCAGGTAGGTGGCGGCCATGGCCGCGCTCAGACAGAGGAGCTTTCGCCTCGGATGCTCGCCGCAGAGATAGAGAGCCGTGACGGCGCATACGCCAGCCGAGCCATAGTCCACATGGGCGAGCTGTCCAAAGACCGCCAGGGCCAGGGCGGGAAGCAGGGCCGGGACGGCGGGGAGACCCCTCTCGCGCAGCAGGCGGTAGAACCAAATCCCCAGCGCTGAGAGAAAAAAGGTGGCGATGACGCTGCCGCTCTGCCCGCCGGTGGCGCCAAAAGCCACAATATGGGTGAAGGCGCCGAAGAGGCCCAGACGCAGCAGGTAGCGGCGGTAATTCCCCGTCTTCCGGCAGCCCTCGGCGGTAAAATAGGCGAAGATGGGAAAGGCCAGGCGGCCCACATATCGGAAGAGGTAGAAAAGCAGATCACCGGGGCCGGCAACGGCAGCCATCGGAGAAAAAAGCATGCCGATGTGGTCGATCACCATGGCCCCACAGGCCAGATATTTGAGCTGTGTGGCGTCGAGACCACGGGCCCGATCCCCCATGGCTTTAGTGGTGGAAGAGCCGCATCCCGGTAAATGCCATGACGATGCCATATTTGTTACAGGTGTTGATGACGTGGTCGTCGCGGATGGAACCTCCGGGCTGAGCGATATAAGAGACGCCGGACTTCCGGGCCCGCTCCACATTGTCGCCGAAGGGGAAGAAGGCGTCGGAGCCCACGCTTACGCCGGTCTGGCGGGCGATCCAGGCCTTTTTCTCCTCAACGGTCAGCACCTGGGGCCTTTCAGTGAAGGTATTTTGCCACACGCCTTCGGCCAGCACGTCCTCATATTCGTCGGAGATGTAGACGTCGATGGCGTTGTCCCGGTCGGGGCGGCGGATCCCAGGCAGGAAGGGGAGGGCGAGGACCTTGGGATGCTGGCGCAGAAGCCAGTTGTCGGCCTTGCCGCCGGCCAGACGGGTGCAGTGGATACGGCTCTGCTGGCCCGCTCCCACGCCGATGGCCTGTCCGTCTTTGACATAGCATACGGAGTTGGACTGGGTGTATTTGAGGGTGATGAGAGAGAGCACCAGGTCCCGTTTGGCCGCCTCAGGCAGGGTCTTGTTCTCCGTGACGATATTCTCCAGCAGCGCGGAGCTGATCTCAAAGTTGTTCCGGCCCTGCTCAAAGGTGATGCCGAAGACGTCTTTGTGCTCGATGGCCTTGGGGACGTAGGCGGGGTCGATCTGAACCACATTGTAGCCGCCCTTGCGCTTGGTGCGCAGGATCTCCAGGGCCTTGTCGGTGTAGCCGGGCGCGATGACGCCGTCGGAGACCTCCAGGGCCAGATAGCGGGCGGTCTGCTCGTCACAGACATCTGAGAGGGCGGCCCAGTCGCCGTAAGAGCACAGCCGGTCGGCGCCCCGGGCCTTGACATAGGCGGAGGCAATAGGGGAGAGCTCCATACCCTCGGCAAAGTAGATCTTGCGCTCCACGTCGGTGAGCTCTGTGCCCACGGCGGCACCGGCAGGAGAGACGTGCTTAAAGGAGGCTGCGGCGGGCAGGCCGGTGGCGGCCTTGAGCTCCCGGACCAGCTGCCAGGAGTTGAGGGCGTCCATAAAGTTGATATAGCCGGGCTTTCCGTTGAGGACCTGTAGCGGTAGATCTCCGGACTCCATAAAGATGCGTGCGGGCTTCTGGTTGGGGTTGCAGCCGTATTTCAGTTCCAGTTCCGTCATCCTTTACTCCCCCTGATGCTTATTTTTGATCGCGGTGTCGGTTTGCCCGGTGGTCAAGTCGATGGTGCGCACGAAAAGCGAGACCTTGTTGTCGGCATTGAGGCTGTTCCAGAGACGATCCGCAAGGGCGGCGGCGGTCTCATCGCCCAGCTCTACGGTCCTGGGTTCTCCCTCGAAGGAGGGGAGAGGGTCGCCGTCGGTCTGGTAAGTACTGATAAAGTGGCCCTGGCCGGCAATCGGGGCGTCATACTCATAGAAAAAGCGCCGGCAGCAGGCGGGGTTTCCATCCGCAGATTTCAGAATGGCCAGGCGATAGGAGCCGTCGGGGCGGACCATACCGGAGATGCGGGGGGTATAGTTGGGACCGTCGGGCTCAAACTCCCGGGTGCGCAGCGCGCGGACCCAGCTCCCGCCGCTGCGGAAGGCATCGGCCACCGTGTCGGTCTGGTCACCGTTGGTGACGATGGTGGTGCCGTCCACCACCCGGACGGGGTGGTAGATGATCAGGGAGGGGTCGGTCATTCTGGACTCGTCAAACGCCTTGGTACGGATGCCGTCCTCGGTGATTTCAAAAACGCGGTTGCGGCTGTTTTCACTGCGGCCCATGATGAAGTAGGCGATAACTGCCCGCCGGCCGTCGGCGGAGCAGCCCAGCAGGATACCGCGGCCGGGGTAGGGGTTGCCAGAGAGATAGGAAAACAGGTCGTACATAGCAAAACCTCCATATAAGTCAGACGGGTTCAATCCCGGATCCGGACCAGCCGGCCCTCCACGGAGAGCCTGTCCTCACAGAAAAGGGAGACGGCCCGGGGGAGAAGCTGCCATTCGGCCTCCTCCATGACCCTGCGCTGGAGCGTTTCAGGGGTGTCGTCCTCCCGGATATCCACCGCCTTTTGGAGGACAATGGGGCCGCCGTCGGGCTCCTCGGTGACAAAATGGACGGTGGCGCCCGTCACCTTGACACCGTAGGCCAGGGCCTTTTCATGGACATGGAGACCATAGCAGCCGGCCCCGCAGAAGGAGGGGATCAGGGCGGGATGGACATTGAGGATCCGGTTGGGGTAGGCCTGTACCATTTCCTCGGTGAGGATATGGAGAAAACCGGCCAACACCACAAGGTCGATGTCCAGCGTCTGGAGCCGGTCCACAATGGCGCGTGTCATGGCACGGTTGTCGGGAAAGCTCTTCCGGGCGGCGACGTAACCGGGGATACCGGCCTTTGCGGCCCGTTCCAGCGCATAGGCGCCCTCTTTGGAGGAGAGAACGGCTGCGATCTCACCGCCGCGGATCTCCCCCCGGGCCTGTGCGTCGAGGAGGGCCTGGAGATTGGTGCCGCCGCCGGAGACCAGAACGGCGATGCGCTTTCCGCTCATACCAGTTCCACGCCCTCGCCGCCCCCGACCACAGACCCGATGACATAGGCCCGCTCCCCGGCGCGGCAGAGGATATCCTTGGCAAGTCCGACCTCTTCTTTGGGAACGGCGAGGACCAGGCCTACCCCCATATTGAAGGTATTGTACATATCCCGCTCCGAAACGGCACCCTCCCGGGCAATGAGGCCGAAGATGGGGGGGACGGGGAAGGAGGCGGTCTCGATCCGGGCGGTGAGCCCCTCCTTCATCATGCGGGGCACGTTTTCATAGAGCCCTCCGCCGGTGATGTGGCTGATGGCACGGATATGGACGCCATGCGTCAAGAGGCACTGGACGGCTTTGACATAGATACGGGTGGGCTTGAGCAGCTCCTCGCCCAGGGTGCAGCCCAGTTCGGCCACCGGCTGAGCAAGGCGTTCCCTGGTGACGTTCAGGACTTTGCGGACCAGGGAGAAACCATTGGAGTGGACGCCGGAGGAGGCGAGGCCGATGAGGATATCGCCTTCCGCCATGGACGAGCCGTCCAGCATATGCTCCTGGTCGGCCAGCCCCACGGAGAAGCCGGCCAGATCATACTCGTCCTCAGGATAGAAGCCGGGCATCTCAGCGGTCTCACCGCCCACCAGGGCACATCCCGCCTGGCGGCAGCCCTCCACCACGCCGGAGACGATGGCCTCAATGCGGCTGGGCACGTTCTTCCCCACCGCCAAATAGTCCAGGAAAAAGAGGGGACGCGCCCCGGAACAGACAATATCGTTGACACACATGGCCACGCAGTCGATGCCTACGGTGTCGTGCTTGTCTGTGAGGAAGGCGATCTTCAGCTTGGTGCCCACGCCGTCGGTGCCGGAGACCAGAACGGGCTTTTTCATACCGGATACGTCGGGGGCGAACAGGCCGCCAAAGCCGCCCAGCGTGCCGATGACGCCCGGAATATAGGTGGACTCCACCAGGGGCTTGATACGGTCAACGGCCTCATAGCCGGCGGTCACGTCCACACCGGCGGCGGCGTAGGCATCGGATCTGGAAATAGACATAGCGGGACCTCCTTATTTTAAGCGCGAAAAAATGGTTGCGGGGATTGCGCGGGGCGTCAGTGGCCGTGGGGCACAGGTACGGCGTAATCGCCGGTAAAACAGGCGTCGCAATGGCCCCAGCGGAGACCGGAGGCCGCGGCGCGCATATCCTCCACAGTGAGGTATTGCAGGCTGTCCGCGCCGATAAGGGAGCAGACCTCCTCCTCCGTGCGACCGTGGGCGGCCAGCTCCCGGCAGTCGGGAAGCGAGGTGCCGAAATAGCATGGATTCAGGAAAGGAGGGGCGGAGACCTTGAAATGGACCTCCGCCGCGCCGGAATCCCGCAGGAGCTTTACCAGCCGGGCGGAGGTGGTGCCCCGCACAATGGAGTCGTCCACCAGGATGACCCGTTTTCCCCGGACCGTGGAGCCCATGGCGTTAAGCTTGATGCGCACGGACTGCTCACGCTGGCCCTGCGTAGGCTGGATAAAGGTGCGGGGGATATAGCGGTTTTTCATCAGGCCCATCGCGTAGGGGATGCCAGAGGCCTCAGCGAAGCCCTGGGCGGCGGAGAGCCCTGAATCCGGGACGCCCACCACGATATCGGCCTCCACACTGCTGCGGCGGGCCAGGCGCCGACCGGCCTCCCGGCGGAACAGATCCACAGAGACGCCGTCAATAACGCTGTCGGGTCTGGCGAAATAGATCAGTTCAAAGGAGCACAGGGCATGGCGGGCCAGGATGTTCACATTGCGGCTTACGGGGCCGTCCTCCGTGAGGACCACCACTTCACCCGGCTCCACATCCCGGACCATCTCGCCCCCCAGCGCCTCAAAGGCGCAGGATTCGGAGGCGGCACACCAGCAGCCCCCCACCCTGCCGATGCAAAGGGGCCGGTAACCGTTGGGATCCCGTGCGGCGATCAGCTTTTTGCCGTCCAGCACGATGAGGGAGTAGGCCCCGATCATATAGTGCATGGCGTTGAGGATGGCGTCCTCCGTGGTGTTGGTCCGCAGGTGCTCCCGGACGATGATGTGGGAGATGATCTCCGCGTCGGTGCCGGTCTGGAAGATACCGCCCCGGGTCTCGGATTCCATACGGAGCTGGCGGGCATTCACCAGCTTGCCGTTATAACACAGGGCCATATCCCCGGCGGCGTGGCGCACCAGGAGGGGCTGCGCGCGGAAGGTGTCCCGCTCTGCTCCGTCATAGGCATAGCGCACGTGGCCGATGGCGGCGTCGGCGCCGGAGAGGTCCGACAGGGTCTTTTTATCGAAGACCTCGGGCACCAGGCCGGGCGCTTTGCGCAGGAGAAGCTGCCCGCCACGGCGCACGGCGATGCCGGCCGACTCCTGACCACGGTGCTGGAGGGCGTACAGGGCGCGGTATGCGGTGTAGGCGGCGTCCCGCTCCCGGGGATCGGGAACACAGACACCGAAGACGCCGCATTCTTCATGGAGTTTGGCCATTTATTCCCCCATCAAACGGCGCATGACCTCTTCATACGCCTCCTCGGCGCCGCCCAGATCCCGGCGGAAGCGGTCCTTATCCAGCTTCTCATGGGTCTTTTCATCCCACAGGCGGCAGGTGTCGGGGCTGATCTCGTCGGCCAGCACGATGGTTCCGTCGGAGGTCTTGCCGAACTCCAACTTAAAGTCTACCAGGTCGATGCCGATCTCTTTCATAAAGCCCTTGAGGAGATCGTTGACCATCATGGTGTATTTGCGGATCAGGGCAATTTCCTCCCGGGTGGCCAGCTTCAGAGCCAGGGCATGGGAGGTGTTCAGCAGGGGATCGCCCAGATCGTCGTTTTTATAGGAGAATTCGAAGGTGGGCTCATCGAACACGATGCCCTCCTCCACGCCGTAGCGCTTTGCAAAGGAGCCGGCGGAGATGTTGCGCACAATGACCTCCAGAGGAACGATGGAGACCTTCTTTACGGCGGTCTCACGGTCGTTGAGCTCCTCCACGTAGTGGGTGGGGACGCCCTTGTGTTCCAGGCGGCGCATCAGGTTGTTGGTCATGCGGTTGTTGATGGCGCCCTTGCCGGAGATGGTCCCCTTTTTGAGACCGTTGAAAGCGGTAGCGTCGTCCTTGTAGGAGACGATGACCACCTCGGGATCATCGGTGGCGTAGACCTTTTTGGCTTTGCCCTCATAGAGCTGCTCTTTCTTTTCGTAAGCCATATTAAAATTCCTCCCTCTGCATTTTTTGATCTTTTTGGGCGACCTCTTGCGCCATATCGGATTTAAACCGGGTGAGACGGTCCGCCAGATCGCTGTCGGAGAGGGCCAGCATCTGGGCGGACAGGATGGCGGCGTTGTCCGCGCCGTCCACGGCCACACAGGCCACAGGAATACCCTTGGGCATCTGCACCATGGAGAGGAGAGAGTCCAGGCCGCCCATCAAGGAGGTCTTGATGGGTACGCCGATCACGGGCAGAGTGGTGTAGGCCGCCAGAACACCGGCCAGGTGAGCGGCCTTTCCGGCGGCGGCAATGATGGCGCCGAATCCGTTTTCCTTGGCGGCGGAGGCGAACTGTTCGGCGGCGGCGGGGGTGCGGTGGGCGGAGATGACCCGGACTTCGACGGGAATATCAAAGGATTTGAGCCGGGCAATGCAGGGTTTCATGGTCTCCAGATCGCTGTCGGAGCCCATGATCACGGCGACTTTCTTACGCATAGGAACCTCCCAATACATATTTTTTAGATAAACAAAAAAAGAATCAGGCCATCCGATATGCGGATGGCCTGGATTGGTTACTCGTTTGAAGTGGACGCATTGGTGCCCTGAAGCATGAAAAACCCGCCGCAGTGATCCATACTGGCTGAGATGGTCATCATCGCACCCCCGTCCCATATTGGTTTAAATATATCGAAGTTCGCCGGGGATTGCAAGGGCGGAGGAACATTTTCGTATGCTTGTACAAGCAGGGGTAAAAAAGGGGTGGAGGGATTGTAAAGAATTCTTTTTGTCCTCCGGGCGGAGAAGAGGGGAGCGCAAGTCAGGCCAAACCAATGGCCTTGAGAATCCGACGGACCTCTTCGGCCCGGCGGGACCAGGCGGCGGCGGCGCCATAGTCCCGTCGCCGGGGAGAGACCCAGGCAGGGTCCTCGGTCAGGGCGCGCTCGCACATGCGGCAGTATTCTTCCAGCGTGTGGGCGCCATAGATGACGTCGGGAAACTCCTCCACCTGGTCGGGAGAGAGCAGGGAGACGATGGGCTTTCCGGTGGAGAGGTATTCATAGATGCGGCGGGGCGTCACGTCGCTGTCCTCATGGCGCCGGCGGCGCAGGTCCAGGCAGACGTCAAAGCGGCCCACATAGTCGGGGATATCCACCATGGGGCGGCGGCCCGTCAGGCGTACGTTGCCCAGCTCCTCCAGGTAGCCCAGCCGGGGATTTTCCCCCACCCGACCCACCAGCACAAAGGTCCAGTCGGGGTGTTCCCCGGCCGCGTACTCCACAGGGGCCAGATCCAGATCCGGGGTGAGACCGCCGACCCAACCCAGTACAGGGCCGCGGATATCCCGCAGTTCCGGCGGCACGTCCAGGCCGGTTCGGGCAAACATGGGATAGTTGACCCCGTTGGGAAGAAGAGCGATATTGGAATTACAGGGGGAAAGCCGGTCCACGAGTCCCGGGGAGGCGGCGAAGATCACATCGGCCTCAGCGGCTAGATCTCCCTCCCATTGGAGCGGAAGGGAGGACCAGTCGGTGTCACAGTCGTAGATCAGGCCCTGAAAGGAGAGAAAGTCCAGCAGATGGACCTGATCAGGGCAGGTGGTCCAGAGGACTGCGTCCCGAAACCGATGCCGGGAGGCCGTCCTCTGAATGAAGTCGGCCTGCCTGCGCCACAGCCGGCGGCGGAGCAGCTCCGCCTGTTCCGGGAGCGGCCGGACCGGGGGCAGGGTATAGACGGTCACATTGGGGCGTACCCGCCGTCCGGGGGCCTTGTGCCCGGGCCCGTTTCCATGGAACGGCTCGAAAAAGAGAACCTCACCGTCCCGAAGACGAGTGGTGAGCTGTTGGGTCCGGGTGGGGGTGGATCTCCACGGCTCGGTGGAGAGAACGATATATGGCTTCAAGGGAGTCACCTCGGAAACAGGATCAGCGGCCCAGCCGCAGCAGCTTCTCGGCCGCCTGGCTGTTGCGGCGCTCGACCTGGCGCAGCCGGTCCACCCCGCCGGACAAAAATTCCGTGTCTCCGATGCGCTTCACCGCCGCGTCGATATGAGCGCAGAGCCCCTCATAGGTCACGTCGTTCAGATCGGTGAAGAGGTCCTGTCCAATGTAATTCAGGAAGGAGCTGATTTTCTGATCGTATACCACGCCCACCAGAGGGACCCCCTGGCCCGCGGAGAAGACCAGGGCATGGAGGCGCATGGACACCACCACCTGCATCCGTGCAAAGAGCCCGATGGTGTGGTCGGAAGCACCGGTGTCCTCAAAAATATAGTGCGGGGCTTTCATGTGGGCGGCGGCCTTCTGACATGCGCCTACGTCCAGCCGTTTTTCGATGGGAAGAAAAACCGGGGTGAGGCCGTAAGTTTCCCAGGCATAGTCGGCCGCCCGGCCAAAGAGTTCCGCCTTTTCTTCGTAGCCGGGCCAGGGCCGCAGCGTAAAGCCGATATATCTGCCTTTGGGATCCAGGCCCCGGCTTTCCAGCATGCCGTCGATGACCTCCGGCCGCGCGGCGGGAAGGATCACCGTGGGATCGGAGGAGAGGAGGACCTCGGGGTGGTTAATGCCCATGTCCTCCAGCTCGGTAAGGGAGTGGGTGTCCCGGAGAGTGATCATATCCACGTTGCGCTCCAGGACCCTGGCGCACAGGCGGCGGTTGGAGGGATGGTGGATGGGACCGATGCCGCAGCCGTACATCAGAACCCGGTTGCCCAGCTTTTTGGCGGCTGAGATGGTGAAGAGATAGAACCACAGGGAGCGGCGGGAGGTGACGTCCTGCATGAGGGAGCCCCCACCGTTGATATAGAGCCGGGTCCTGCCCATGCGCCGGAGAAATTTGGGGAAGCCGAAGGTATAGATGGAGTTGACGCGGTAGGTCATGCGGGTCTCGTCCGGGCGCCTGGAAAGGACCCAGACCGGAAGGTCGGGGTCAATCTGACGGAGCTCCCGTACGATGGCCTCCAGAATGGCGTCGTCACCGGCGTTTCCGCGCCCATAGGCGCCGCAGACCAGGGCGCCGTCCCGGCGGCCCACAGTGCCTCTGCGGTCCTTCCGGCGGAGCACGATCTGATAGATCTCAAGCTGGCGTCTGACCGTAGATTCCAGGGAGTACTCCTCCACGCCTTTCTGACGCAGGCGGCAGCCCAAATGCTGCCGCTGGACGGGGTCGCGGGCCAGTGTGATCAGGTGGCGGGCGAGCTCATCGGCGTCGCCGGGAGAGAACAGAAGGCCGTTGACCCCGTGGTCGATGAGATAGGGGACGCCGCCCACTCTGGAGCTGACGGTGGGCAGGCAGGCGCGCGCGCCCTCAGTGAGAGCATAGGGAAAGGTCTCGGAGAGGGAGGTGAGGGTATTGATATCGATGGACTGGTAAAAGGTATTGGTGTCGGAGATCCAGCCGGCGAAGCAGACGAAGGGGGCTACACCGAGGTCCCGGGCCAGCCCCTCCAGCATGGCGCGCTGTTCGCCGTCTCCGGCGATGAGGAGGCGGAGGTTCGGACAGGACGCGTGTGCCCGGGCAAAGCCGCGGATCAACGTGGCGATGTCTTTGACCGGATTGAGGCGGGCGGCGATTCCCACCACCACAGAGTCGTCATCGGCGTTCAGTCCCACGGACCTGTAATAGGCCGTCCGATCCATGGCGGGAGGAGGCAGGGTAAAGTCGATGCCGTTGTAAATGGCAAAGAGCTTGTCCGGATCAAATCCCCGTGAGATCAGCAGGTCCACCATGGCGTCGGAGACGCCGATGCGGTAATCCAGAAAGCGCAGGGCGATGGTATTTACCGTGCCGTAGCTGATACGGGAGAAGGGGCGGCCCAAATAGTCCAGCCGGTAATCGGAGTGGACGGTGGTGACCACAGGGAGACCGGTGGAGCGGCGGAGCATGGCGCCCATCATATTGCCGCGGGCGCCGTGGCAGTGGATGAGATCGTATCCCTCAGTCCTGATTTTTTTTTGGAGCAGGCGCAGGGTGTGCAGGACGTTCCGCCCGGGGTAGACCTCGGTGCGAATGTCCAGTTCCCGAGCCTCTTGGGCAAAGGGGCCCTCCAAAAAACAGACCATCGTCACGTCAATGGTCCGGGAGAGATTTTGCAGCAGGGAGAGCACGTGAGTTTTCGCGCCGCCGCTGTCACCGCCGCTGATGAGATGGATGACTTTCATGATGGCCTCCAAAAAGTACTTGAATCATAACTGAAAATATTATACAATGCTTGCATGGTCCGGTCAACGGAAATGCCGGACGCTGCCAAAGAAAAGAAATACGGAGGCGCGACATGAAAGTGGTGGACGAGAAGGGGAAACTCTTCGGAAAGCTGAATATCATTGACCTGTTGGTCATTGTGCTGTTGCTGGTGGCGGTTGTTTTAGTGGTGTTCAAGGTCTTGGCCAAGGACGGCGCGGTAGGTGCGCAGCACACGGTCCTCACCTATACCGTAGAGGTCAAGGGGGTGGACCCCGAGGTCTATGAGGGCATCAAGGCCTATGTCCCCGGCGAGAACGGCACCGGCGACCAGCTCATGGCCAATGGCTCCATGGTGGACGCCTGGGTGATAAGCGTAACGGACGCGCCCCATGACGACGGGCTCACCATGACGGATGTGAACGGAAACAAGCTAACCTTCCCGGTAAACGACGACACGTTGGACCTCACCTTCACCATCAAGGCCAACGTGGTGAACAATGTCATCAATGAGGTGGGCACCCAGGAGGTCCGGATCGGCAAGACCCACATTGTCAAAACGGTCCACTTTGAGCTCAACAACGGTGTGATCACCACTTGCACGGCGGAGACGCCGGCGGCATGATTGCGGAAGTAAGAAGGGCGGGGGCCTGCCCCCGCCCTTCTCTTGTTTGGAGAACAAAAAGGAAATCGACGGATATGGAGGGAACTCATGCTGGAAATGATCCAAGCCTTGGATGAGGCGGCCCTGCTCTGGATACAGGAATGGCTACGGTGTCCCGTATTGGACACCTTTTTTTCTGCATTTACACAACTGGGGAATGCGGGACTCGTGTGGCTGGTGGTCTCCGGGGGAATGCTCCTTTTCCCCAAGGCGAGGCGGGCCGGGTTCTGGGCCCTGGTGGCCATGCTGTTCGGGCTGCTGTGCACCAACATTGTGCTCAAGCACTTGGTGGGGCGCGTGCGGCCCTGGCTGGTGGTAGAGGGGCTCACACGTCTGGTAGCGGAGCATGATCCCAACTCCTTCCCCTCCGGCCATACCTGCGCCGCTTTTGCGGCCGGAGCGACCTGGGCCCGTTATGCGAAAAAGCGGTGGTTGAAGGGACTCTGCATTGCCCAGGCGGTATTGATGGGCTTTTCGAGGCTCTATGTGGGCGTCCACTTTCCCAGTGATGTGCTGGCGGGCTGTGCGGTGGGCCTTTCCTGTGCGTGGCTGTCTTTGCAGGGGAGCCAGTGGGTGGACCGAAAGAGAGAGGAGAGATCGCAATGAGCGGGCCGGTCCTGATCCAGGGGGCCATGGAAGTGGAGACGGACTGGCTCGTCTCCCGCCTGGAGCGCCCGGAGGCCTTTTCCTGGGGAGGGTTCCAATTTTGGAGGGGAGATTTCCAGGGGCTGGACTTGACCGTGAGCCGGACGGGGATCGGCACCATATACGCCGCGGGGGCCACAGCGGTGGGCATTGAGAAGTTTCATCCCCGGGTGGTGATCAATCAGGGGATTGCCGGCTCCCACTGTGAGAGCCTCCACGTGGGGGATATCGTGGTGGGGGAGAGCTGCATCCACATCCACAATTTGAAAACCCCTCCGCGCGGGCGGGGGGAGGGATATGATGCGTCGGAATGGGAGTTCCATGATCCCTACGACGGGGCGGAGCCGCTGGTCTATGCCTCGGACCCGGTATGGCTGGCCCGGTTTGAGGCCGCAGCCTATGCCGGAGGGGGAAAAGCATCCGGCCGTCTGGGCGGCGGGGATATATTCAACCGGGAGCATGACCGCATCCTCTGGCTGCGGGAGCACGCGGGAGAGCGGTGTGAGGATATGGAGAGCATTGCCTCATACCAGCTTTGTCATCGCTTTGGGACACCCTGTATAGGGCTGCGGATCATCTCCAACAATGAGCTCACCGGGGAGCCCTATCAGAGAGAGGTGGGCGTGCGCCTTCAGTCATTCATATTGGATGCGCTGACAAGCGAAAAGGTCCTTTGAGAAAGAAACGGGCCGCGTACCGATCAGGTACGCGGCCCGTTTTCCAATGAGAAAAAAGCTTACTTCAGCTCCACCTTGGCGCCGACGTCCTCCAGCTTCTTCTTCAGCTCCTCGGCGTCGTCCTTGGAGACGCCCTCCTTGATGGCCTTGGGGGCGGACTCGACCAGAGCCTTGGCCTCGGCCAGGCCCAGACCGGTGATCTCGCGGACGGCCTTGATGACCTTGATCTTCTCGGCGCCGATCTCAGCCAGCACCACGTCAAACTCGGTCTTCTCCTCCGCGGCGGGAGCGGCAGCGCCGCCGGCAGCGGGAGCGGCCATAGCGGCAGCGGACACGCCGAACTCCTCCTCCAGAGCGTGAACCAGCTCGGAGAGCTCCAGAACGGTCAGACCCTTAACCTCTTCGATGAGGGCAGTGATTTTCTCAGAAGCCATGATATGTTACCTCCTAAAATTACATTTCAAATCAATAAAATGGGTGCGGAGCTTACTCCGCGGCGGGGGCCTCGACAGAGCCGCCCTTCTGCTCGCAGATGGCCTTCACGACGATGGCCAGGCTGGTGATGGGAGCCAGCATAGTGCCCAGGACCTGAGCCTGCAGGACCTCCTTGCTGGGCAGTTCAGCCAGAGCGTTGATCTCCTCCAGGGACAGAACCTTGCCGTCCATGAAGCCGGCCTTGATGGCGAACTTGGAGCCGTTGAACTGCTTGGCAAACTTGTTGATGACGCGCATGGGAGCGATGGGGTCTCCATGGCTGACGGCCAGGGACGTGGTACCGTTGAGGGCGCCGTCCATCTCCTCCATACCGACACTGTTGATGGCGAAGCGGACCAGGGTGTTCTTCACAACGGCATAGTCCACCTCATTCTTGCGGCACTCGGCCCGCAGGGCGGTGTCTTCAGCCACGGTGATACCCTTGTAGTCCACCAGAACGCCGCTGGCGGCGCTCTTGAGCTTCTCGGTCAGCTCGGCCACGACGGCCTGCTTCTCACTGAGAATCTTTGCGTTAGGCATGTGGAATTCACCTCCAGAAAAAATCTACAGCAGGTAGATGCCCGTTCTTTCCGCACCGGCGGAAAAAACAAAACAAAATGCTGCTTTGCATCCAAAGACACAAAACAGCATAAGCAAACACATATACTGCATTCTCGGCAGGAATTATGGCGCGAAGCCACCTGCTGTCTCTGAATACAAAAAATATTATATCAGTCCGGACAGGCCTTGTCAAGCAAAACCTGTCCGGGACCGATTTTTTGTCGTCCTGCGCGGGGATGTTCCCCAAAAGGGTTACATCAGCTTGGCGCCGTTGACCTTTACGCCGGGGCCCATGGTGGAGGCGACGACGCAACTCTTGATATACTGGCCCTTGGCGGCGGCGGGCTTGGCCTTGATGATAGCGCCCATCAGAGCGGTAAAGTTCTCGGTGAGCTTTTCCGCACCAAAAGAGACCTTGCCGATGGGGCAGTGGATGATGTTGGTCTTGTCCAGACGATACTCGACCTTACCGGCCTTGATCTCGGTGATGGCCTTGGCCACATCGGGGGTCACGGTGCCGGCCTTGGGGGAGGGCATCAGGCCCTTGGGGCCCAGGACCTTACCCAGACGGCCAACCACGCCCATCATATCGGGAGTGGCGACCACGACGTCATAGTCGAACCAGTTTTCGGACTGGATCTTCTGGACCATATCCATCTCGCCGACAAAATCGGCGCCTGCGGCCTTGGCGGCCTCGGCCTTGTCGCCCTTGGCAAAGACCAGCACGCGCTGCGTCTTGCCGGTGCCGTGGGGCAGCACGATGGCGCCACGGACCTGTTGGTCGGCATGACGGGAGTCAACGCCCAGCTTCACATGGAGTTCCACGGTCTCGTCGAACTTGGCCGGAGCGGTCTTTACGATCAACTCCATGGCGTCGGCGGTATCATACAGCATGGATTTGTCGATCTGCTTGGCAGAATCGGTATACTTCTTGCCTCTAAACATCGTTTCTACCTCCTTCCCTTACTCTTCCACGGTCACGCCCATGGAGCGGGCGGTACCGGCGACCATGCTCATGGCCGCCTCGATGGTGGCGGCATTCAGGTCGGGCATCTTGGTCTCGGCGATCTTGCGCAGATCGTCCTTCTTCAGAACGGCGACCTTAGTCTTGTTGGGTACGCCGGAGCCGGACTCGATACCGCAGGCCTTCTTGATGAGGACGGCAGCGGGAGGGGTCTTGGTGACGAAGGTGAAGGAACGGTCGGCGTAGACGGTGATGATGACGGGGATGATGAGGCCCGCATCGTTCTTGGTCCGCTCGTTGAATTCCTTGGTGAAGGCGGCGATATTGACGCCGTGCTGTCCCAGAGCGGGGCCAACGGGAGGAGCGGGAGTCGCCTTGCCGGCCGGGATCTGCAGTTTTACGTAACCAGTTACTTTCTGTGCCACAATGAGCACCTCCTACGAATGAATGTGGTTGGACGGGACCCTGTTTCAGATCCCTCCCACGTGCTGGGGGAGCGACCGGCCCGGGGCCGGCCATACAGATTCGGGGGAGTAGCGCGGCGGCACTTTGGCCGCCCGGAACTTACTGCTGGATCAGCTCCACTTGATCGAGCTCTAGCTCCACCGGGGTTTCCCGGCCGAACATGGACACGACCACGCGGACCTTGCTGTGATCCAGATCGATCTCTTCGACCGTGCCCAGGAAGGACTCCAAGGCGCCGTCGGTGATCTTTACGGTGTCGCCCACCTGATAGGAGACCACGACCTCGCGCTTCTCCACGCCGAGGGCGGCGATCTCCTCCTCGGTGAGGGGGATAGCCTTGTTACCGGAGCCCACGAAGCCGGTGGCGCCCCGCACATTGCGTACCAGGTGCCACGTCTCGTCCGTCATCACCATTTTTACCAGCACATAGCCGGGGAACACCTTGCGCTCCACGGTCTTAGGACCGTTGTCGGTGATCTCGGTGACAGTCTCCAGGGGGATTTTGACCTCATGGATCAGGTCGTGCATGTTGCGGTTTTCCACGTGCTTTTCGATGGTGGCTTTTACGGTGTTCTCATACCCGGAATAGGTGTGGACCACATACCACTTCGCGCTATCAGCCATGATCCGCGCCCCTTAAACCTTTCCAAACAGGCGGAGCAGGGCTCTGACGATCTCACCGGCCAGCCAGTCGAAGACCCAAATGCAGATACCGACGACAATGACACAAATGATGACGATCACGGTGTTGTTGACGGTCTGCTTGGGCGTGGGCCACACGACCTTCTTCAGTTCGCTCTTCATCTCGCGGAACCACCGGGCGATACGCTGGAAGAAGCCGGGCTTGGCGTCCTTCTTGTCAGCCTTGGCAGCTTTCTTATCCGCAGCCTTGGCAGGCTTTGCGGGGGCCTGAGCAGCCTCCAAGTCCGCGCCGGTCTTCTCGATCTTCTCGTTCTCAGACATACAGTTTCACCCTTCTTTCTTGTGACACTTCCGCAATGATCATCACTTGGTCTCGGTGTGGAGCGTGTGCTTCCTGCAGAAGGGGCAGTATTTGTTTCTTTCCAGACGGTCGGGAGTGTTCTTCTTGTTCTTATTGGTGACGTAGTTGCGCTGTTTGCACTCGGAGCATCTGAGGGTGATCTTCACCCGCGCACCGGCTTTTGCCATGTTTCGGCACCTCCTTCAATCGTTCGGACCCAACAAAAATGCCGGGGTCCGGCTATACCGAATCCCAGCAGCGTTTTCCCCAAGACGCGCGTCTGCGCGCCCAATCTAAAAACACGGTAGGTTTCGGCATCGTCTGCCTCCCTATGTCCTCCTGAGGAGGGGAAGGGTTTGTGCCCATTACACCGTAAAAATGCGCACAAAAAAAGAGCCCTTTTTCATAGGTATAGATAGATTATCACAGGCTTTTCAGAAAGTCAAGCGGGAAATTGGAGATTGACAGGGAAACGGGAAAGACGCTATAGTGATATAGGGAAAGGACGTGTGATCAGATGCGGATCATGGCGATTGACTACGGAGATGCCAGAACAGGCGTGGCCGTTTCAGACCCTACGGGGCTGTTGGCGGGATATACCACCGTCATCCAGAGCCGGAAGCCGGACCTTGTGGCGACGGAGGTGGCACGGCTGGCGGGCGAGTATGGGGTGGAAGAGCTGGTTATGGGGTTCCCCCGGAACATGGACGGCACAGAGGGGCCGCGGGCGGAGCGATATCGCGGCTTTGCCGAGCGGCTCCGGGAAGCAACGGGGCTGGAGCCGGTGCTGTGGGATGAGCGGCGGACCACCATCGAGGCCCACGATATCCTCCATACAGCGGGGAAAAAAATGAAGAGCCATAAGAAAACCGTGGATGCGGTGGCGGCGTCGCTGATCTTAGAGGGATATCTGACGAGGAAGCGGACGCAGGGCTGACGGAAAGCGCGCGCACCCTGCTGAGGCATACAGAGCCTGAGAAATAAAATAAAGGAGCAATCAGAAATGGAAAAGGGAAGCATCGTAAACAATGTGACGTACACCATGAAACCGGGTAAGCGGGCGGACTTTCTCAGGGAGATGCGGGAGAGCGGACTGCTGGAGGCCGTGCGAAGCGAAGAGGGCTGTCTCCTGTATGCTTATTTCATTCCTGAGGAGGACGATGGGAATCTCTTTCTGCTGGAAAAGTGGCGGGATAAAGAGTGCCTGAGCGGCCACGTGGCCAATCCCAACATGGCAAAGGTGAAAGCGGTCAAGGCGAAATACATCGAAGAGACCGTTGTGGAGAAGTTTTTCGTCTGATTGCAGGCGATCCTAAGCTCTGGGGCGGCGGAACAGCTCTCGTACTCCGATATAGATCAGAAAGGCGCCGAAAAAGCGCCGCAGCAAATGAACGTCCAAGGTGGTTGCCACCCAGGCCGCAGCGGCGGTGCCAGCCAGTCCGGCGAGGATGGCGGGCATCGCCGTTTTCTTGTCCACATAGCCGTTTTTGATGTGGGCGGGCAGGGCCGTGGCGGCGGTGGGGAGAAAATAGAGCAGGTTGATCCCCTGTGCCAGGTGCTGCTCCACACCGGCGAAGGCGGTCATATAGATCAGCAGCAGTGTGCCGCCGCCCACGCCGAAGCCGGAGAGCACGCCGGTCACGGCTCCGGCCAGGGCGGACATCAACCAGCTCACAGGCCGAAGAGCGACTTGAAGCCGCCGTAGAGAATGAGTAGGGCAAAGGCGCGGCGCAGCCAGTCCATATTCAGCTTTTGAAACAGCCGTCCGCCCAGAAAGCCACCGGCCAGCCCGCCGGCCAGATAGGGGAGGGCCACCGCCAGGTCGAGGCCGCCGCGAAAGAGATAGATCACCGATGAGAGGACGCATAAGGGCAGGATGATGGCCACTGAGGTGGCAAAGGCCCTGCGCTGGTCCAGACCGCACCGCGCGGTGAGCAGAGGCACCAGGACCATTCCTCCTCCTCCGCCGAAAAAGCCGTTGGCAATCCCCGCCAGCCCACCGGCTACGGCAGGGGCAAGCCAGACCTGTTTCCTAGACATAAAAAACATCCCTCCATTGGCTTTAGTTTGCCAGTGAAGGGATGTTTTTATGCCTGTGTCCGCGTTTCACGAGGCTCTGGCAGTGATATGGCGCCAAGCGCCCTGCGGCTCGGGGCCGCGGATGGGGCACAGAGACAGCCGAGGGGAGGCGTGTATGGTCCGCTATACGAGAAACAGGGACATGAGGCGGGACGGCCCGCCGCGATCCACGGGATTTTTCCTTTTATCGGATTCCGGTCAGGTCCATGACCACCTCGCCGGCGAGCAGAAGCCCCGCCGTGGCGGGGACCCACACCGCGCTGGCCGGGACGCTGCGGCGGCCCGGAGGGGGCGCCTCGGGCTGATCTGGCTTGCGGGCCTCCTCAGGAGACCAGACCACCTTGTGGTGGTGAATCCCGCGGGCACGCAACTCTTTGCGGATCACCCTGGCCAAGGGGCAGCCCTCGGTCTTGGAGATGTCGGACACCCGCAGAAGGGAGGCGTCCAGCTTATTTCCGGTCCCCAGGGCGGAGATGATGGGGAGGTTTCGGGCTAGTGCGGTTTCGATCAGGTCCAGCTTACAGGAGACCAAATCGATGGCGTCCACCACATAGTCGTACCTGACGGAGAAAAAGGCCTCGCGGGAAGCGGATTCGTACCGCCCGCGGATGGGTCTGACCCGGCAGTGGGGATTTACATCCAGCACGCGGGCGGCCATCGCCTCAGCTTTGGGCATACCTAGGGTGGACTCAAGCGCCTCGGCCTGGCGGTTCAGATTGGAGCGGTCCACGGTATCCTGATCCATCAGGGTAAGCGCTCCGACGCCGGAGCGGGCCAGCGCCTCGGCGCACCAGCTCCCCACGCCGCCGAGGCCCAAGACGCAGACATGGACCTCGGCGAGCCGCTCCATGGCAGGGCTGCCCAGAAGCATTTGGATACGAAGAAAGCGGTCGTCCATAGAAAGCCTCCTAAAGAAAGCTTCGCGCGCATCCATGCGCGACAGAAGCAGATGAAATCTGCGTGTTCGCGGGCCGGCTGCCCGGCCGTGCACGCCGCGGGCCCGCGGCTGTGCCGCCGCAAGGCGGTCCGAGCGCCTCCCGTCCGGCCCCGCAGAATAAAACTTCCCCCGGAGACGGAGGCCTCCGGGGGAAAAGCGATGTTCTCAGCCCACCAGAGCCGCGTTGGCGTCGTTGGTGGTCATGGCGTAGGTCGCTTGCAGCTCCTCCAGCCAGGCGCTCAGGTCATTGCTCTTCAGCGTGCTGTTGGCGGTGGCGGCCCAGGCCACGGTGTGATCCTGCAAATACATGACGTGCCAGCCGCTCTGGCCCTCCTGTGTGTTCTCCACCAGACCGGTGTCTCCGATCTGACGGCCGTCGGCAAAGATCCAGTCGAGGAAGCCGGTAAAGAAGGAGGTGGTGGGTGTCACGCCGGCGTAGAGACCGCCGCTATCCTTGGAACCGGGGTCCTCGGAGTACTGTTTTGCCAGCTCGCCAAAGGCCTCGGGCGTCTGCTCGCCGGCGGCGAATTCGTCTAGGATGCGCTGTGCCTCCGCCTTGGCGGCGTCCATAGCCTCCTGCGTGGGTGTGGTCTCGCCGTCGGCCACGTCGGCAAGCACCAGGATGTGGCGGATATCCGCACTGCCGTAGCTGTCCTCATTCAGGAAACGGTCCACGAACTTCACCACCCAGTAGCCGCTGTCGGCAACCTCGATGGTGGTGATGTCCCCGCTCTCGCGGGCGGCGTCGGTGAGCCAAGCGGTACAGTCGGCATTGAGCGCGCTGGTCAAGGCGGAGCCGAGGGCGGTCGTCTCCGCCTTGAAGGAGGACTTGTCGTCCCGACCGGCAAACTCCTCCGCCAACGCGTCGAAATCGCCGCCGGCCTCTGCCTGCTGGGCAAGATCTTCCGCTGTGGCCTTGGCCACGGACATGGCGGTGGCCTTCTCGGCGTCGGTGGGATCGACGGTGTTACCGTCGGCATCGGTAGAGGAGACGGCCTCTCCGTTGATGAAGGCGGCGGAATAGGTGAAGCTGTCCAGCTCGTCCTTGTGCTCGTCGTAATAGCTCTCAAGCTGGGCCTTGTCATAGGTGAGGGAGTCTGCGTGGTCGCTGTAATAGGCGTTGGCCACGGCCTGTTGGGTCAGACATTCCCGCAGGACCTTCTCCGTCATATAAGGGCCGTAAGAACTGCGGAGATAGACCGAGAAAGTGGTGCCGTTCTGGGCGGCATAGTTGCGGATCTGCTCCACAGAGCCGTCCACCTGAGCCTGGATATTGTCGTCGACGGTGTAGCCGTCCTTCAGCGCAGCGGTGTACAGCGCGGCGTACTGATGGAGGGAGTCGAGGGCCTGCTGGCGGATGGAGGCGGCGGTATCCGCGTCCACAGTGCCGCCGAACAGATTGGCCATATAGTTATAGCTGGGGTAGAAATAGAAGCCCAGTTCGGTGACGGTGTAATCCTGGTCCCCCACGGTGGCGACGACCTTGTTCTTTTCAAAGATGCCGGAGTTCCACACCAGGAGGGCGATGACCAGCACTGCGATGACGATGCCCACCACCGTATAGAGGATGGTCTTGCTGCGGGCCTTCTGCGCCTCCTCCATTTCACGGCGCTGCTTGTCGCTGGGGCCGTTGGCAGTGGAGACTTGGCGCTGTTTCTTTTCTCTGGAAGCGCTCATTTCAATATTCAGTCCTCTCATTAAATGCTCGTGACTCAATGTTGCATTATACAGGAAAGCGCCACGGCTTGCAAGTCCCAATCTGGTGTCTACAGGCGGAAAACAGGCAAATCACGTGGTTTTCGCACACCTGCGCGTCACGTCAAAAATGGGCCTTTGCAGCCTTTTGGAATCCTGAAAAAGGGTGCCCCTTCCCCCGGAAGGCCAGAGAGAACATGAAAACGGGGGCCGTTCTCCACCGCTTACATGGATTTCCCTTTTTTACTTGAGACACACGGCACGGTCGTCGACCAGTGCACTTTTTACAGTTTGTTCATGGTTATTCTGCGCCGTCCGGACAATAAAAATCCGCCCTTCCCGATGAGAAGGGCGGACAGTCATTTATGAAAATCTCCCGCTCTGGCCGTGTGGCCCTGATTAAAACCTGCACGAAATGGCAGGTGGGTCGCCTCCGCGCCGCTTTACTGCTTCCAACTTCCGGCGGCGCCCCAAAAGGGCGCGCCGGGAGGCCTGCAATCCACGGCACGAGTGGGGGCGTCCCGTTTCAGAGATGTGGGTTTAAAAAGAAACCATCACGCACCGAGCAGGAGAAACTTGGGAATGCCCGTCTATTCCCCGTCCTCTTCCTCGAACAGGGACTCCATAAACTGTTGATAGACCTCCTCCAGCTCCTCTTCGCTGTCCAGTGTGGAGAGCTGTTCCTCGCCGTCCTGCATGACCACCTTCAGGATGATGAGACCGGCTTCCTCATCCTCATCCTGGGGAGCCTCGCCCTCCTCGTCGGCCTCTTCCACAGGGAAAAAGGCCATGTAGACCGAGCCGTTGTACTCAATGGTATCCAGGTGCTCAAGCTCGATTTCGTTGCCGTCCTCATCCGTCAGGCTGACGAAATTGCCGCCGAATTCTTCACTCATGGATTGGGCACCGTCCTTCCTCTTGTCTGGCCTTATTGTACCCTCCGCGCAGGAAAAATGCAAGAGAGGGACACGCCAAATTTTTATCAATGCCTGAAAGACCAAAAAATGTAAATTATTAGGGTGGACAAATGACGAAAATTCAACTATAATGATAATCGTCATGCCCTTGGAGCGCCGCTTCGCGCCAAGGGCAGGTTCGTATGATCCCCAGCCGCTGTGGCGTGGCGGGGGAGCGATGGACGGAGAAGACATACAGATGACCGTGCGGCCCGCGGGCCGGGAACGGAGGTTTTTCATTTGGCAGAAACGACGAATCACAACAGCAGCGCGGGCGGGGAGACGCCCCGGCGGCGCAGAAAGCGCAGGGTCAGCGGCGCAGGCGTTGCCCTCGGGGTGGGAAAAGTGCTGGGCACCCTGCTCCTGATCGCCATCACCACCGGCGCTATCCTGGCCTGCTTTGCGGCGGTCTACATCAAAACGGTGATCCTACCCCAGACCTATGTGGACGCCCGGGCGTTCACTATGAACCTGTCCTCCACCATTTACTATACCGATCCGGATACCGGCGAGGAGAAAGAACTGCGGACCCTCCACGGAGAGGAGAACCGGGTGCTGGTGGACTATGACGAGATCCCCGAACACCTCATCGCGGCGGTCGTATCCATTGAGGATGAGCGGTTCTGGACCCATCACGGTGTGGACTGGAAGCGGACCGCCGGCGCCTTTGTCAATATGTTCCTGGGTATGAAGGACACCTACGGAGGCTCTACTCTGACCCAGCAGCTCATCAAAAACATGACCGATAACGACGAGGTGACGGTGAAGCGGAAGATCCTGGAGATTTTTCGGGCCCTGGAATTTGAGCGGAATTACTCCAAGGAGGAAATCCTGGAGATGTATCTCAACTACATCTATCTGGGAGAGAGTTGCTACGGTGTGGGCACCGCCTCCTATACCTATTTCGGCAAGCCGGTGTCTGAACTGAGCCTTGCCGAGAGCGCCAGCCTCATCAGTATCACCAACAACCCCTCCGCCTATGACCCCTATATCTCGGAGCGAAGCAAGGAGCGCAACAAAGAGCGGCAGGAACTGGTCCTCTACAAGATGTGTGAGCTGGGCTATATCACCGAGGAGGAGAAGGCGGCCGCTGCGGCGGAAGAGCTGGTCTTTGTCCGGGGAGACGGTGAAAAATCCACTACGGCCTATACCTATTACGAGGATCAGCTCATCCGGGATGTCATCGCCGACCTCCAGGCGAGCCAGGACTGGTCGGAGCAGGTGGCCACCCAGATGGTCTACAGCGGCGGCCTGAAGATCTATTCCTGCTTCAATCCCAAGGTCCAGGCCTGTGTGGATGAGGTGTATCAGAATCTGGAGAACTTCAACCATGACTCCAGCACTGGCCAGCAGCTCCAGTCGGCGATTACCGTTATCGACAATGAGACCGGGAATGTGGTCGCTGTGGCGGGCGGTGTGGGAGAAAAGAGCGGGAGCCTGCTGCTCAACCGCGCCCTCTCCCAGCGGCAGCCCGGCTCGGCCATCAAGCCTTTGGCGGTCTATGCGCCGGCGCTGGAATACGGCCTGATCACGCCGGCTACCGTCATTGACGACTCACCCTACAACAACAACGGCACCAACGGCGCGGCCTGGCCTGTGAACTCCTTCGGCGCCTACCGGGGCCTGACCAATGTGTATACGGGACTCCAGAACTCGGTGAATACGCTGGCGGTCAAGATCATGGGGGACTATATCACCCCTCAGCTTTCCTTTGACTTTTTGACCCAGAACCTCGGCTTCAGCACGGATCATCTGGTGATCCGGCGCGAGTCCAACGGAACGGTGTACTCCGACATCGACATCGCGCCGCTGGCCCTGGGCGGTCTTACCGATGGTATCACCACCCTGGAAATGGCGGCGGCCTATGCCTCCTTCCCCAGGGGCGGAGTCTATATCGCCCCCAGGACCTACACCAAGGTGGTGGCGGACGACGGTGTGACTGTGCTTTTGGATAATGAGCAGGAGAGCTCCATTGCCATGAAGGACTCCACCGCCTGGTATATCAACTATATGCTCCGCAACGCCATGATCAACGGTACCGGCACCTATGCCCGCTTCGACGGCATGACCATGGCGGGTAAGACCGGCACCACCAGCAGCCGGAAGGACCTCTATTTCGCGGGCTACACGCCCTATTATACTGCGGCGGTCTGGAGCGGCTACGATCAGCCGGAGCGGATGAGTTCATCCCTCCAGCAGCAGTCGGCCGTGATCTGGAACAAGGTGATGAGCGCGATCCACCAGGGACTGGAGAACGCCAGCTTCCCGGAGCCCGCAGCCGGGCTGGTGCAGAAGACCGTCTGTCTGGACAGCGGGCTTCTGCCCACCGATGCCTGCCGCCACGATGCGCGGGTGGGGGAGGACGCACGGCTGACGACCCTCACCTTTGTCCGGGGGGACGAGCCCACCGAGTTCTGCGACGTCCATGTGGACCGGACCGTCTGCCTGGATTCCCCTCTGCTGAATGCCAGTGGAGAGCCCACCGGCATGTACCATTTGGCCGGAGAATTCTGCCCGGAGGAGAGCAAGCGGGTGGTCAGCATCTTGGACATTGCCCGGGAGGGGGCCGCGGCCTCGGTCACCGTAAAAGACAATGAATTCACCACCGGGCATCTGGATGCCCTTGGCGCGGCGGCTTACTGCGATGTCCATACCACCGCACAGTCCACGGAAGAGCCGAAGGAAACCACGCCTGTGGAGATCGATCCCTATGATCCGACCACCTGGCCCGGGGTGGAGGACTTTGACAGCGTAGAGGATTACAACAACTTTAATCCCTTTGACCCCAGCACTTGGCCCAATCACGGCGCCCAGGTGACTCCCACGCCGACTCCCTCCGGAGGAGCCGAGGAGACACCGGAAGTCACGCCTGTGCCGCCGGCTGCATCGCCCACGGTGACGCCCGGCGAGGAGACAGATGAGCCGTTTATTCCGGCGGGCGGCTGACAGGATAACAGAAAACTGGAAAAGGCCCGCCGCTCCGATGAGGAGCGGCGGGCCTTTTTTGAATTGGCGGCACCAAAGACATGACGCGTCTATGCCGGGGGTAAAAATAGCTTAAAGGGATATAGTATATCGCAGATAATGGGATATTTGAACGGGAGAAGCAGCCTGATGACATTTGACCGGCATGCGAATTTGGAATATTTAAGTATAGGAACCGGCACTTTTGGGCCAGAGGATATTATATAGATACGGTGGGACAGAATAAAAAGCAGATAGCAGAGTAAATCCGTAATCAGTCGGCCTCGGACCAAATAGCAGACCAGGCTTAAAAGAGTTTGTTAACCCGTTTACGGGTCGCGAGAACAAGAAGGCGTAAAGAAACCCCTTAAAAGGTGGCCCAAGAAAGAAACGCAGTCGGCAAACATTTCGGGGCTCCTTAAGGGGCTTTGTCCGTATCAGGCCCTTATAGGGCCTACTCAAGCCTCTGGCTTAGCCGGAGGGGTTGGCCTTATGCCCGGTCGCATGTCCGGACGGCGGGCAGGGCGAGGGTGAGCCCGCCGCAGACCAACGTGACGATTCCGCCGATGAGAAACCATACGGTGATGCCGGTATATTCGGCGAAAAGAGCCGTAGCCACGAGGCCCAGAGGGGAGGCCAGTGTCATGATGGCGCCTGAGAGGCCCAACACCCGGCCTAGGTATTCCGGCTCCACTTTCTCCTGGATCAAGGCCATGAATTCAGAGTTGAAAAAGGGACATGAGAGCCCCATGAGCAGGGAGAGCCCGGCGAAGACCCAGAAACCGGTGGGCGGCAGCAGCCCGGCAGCCACCAGAACCACACCCAGAACCAGCTCTGAGGCGACCATGGTGACGATTTTATCCTTCGTACCGCCCCAGACGCCCAGAATGACGGAGCCCGTCAGCATCCCAACGGAGAAGGCCGTTTCCACAAGGGCGGCCGCGGCGGAATCCCCGCCGAAATAGTCCATACTCATGAGGGGAAAGAGAGCGGACAGCGGAAGAAAGGCCACAGAAAAAAGGGCGCAGATGAGGCAAAGTTCCCACAGCCATCGCTTGGCGCGGAGGATGGCGAAGCCCTCCCGGGTGTCCCGCCAGATGCGGAGCCTGCGGCCGGGATCTCCCACACGCAGGACGGGGAGGCGGGCGGCGGCCAGCGCCAGGACAGCAAAGGCGGCGCCCGCCGTGTCCAGCAGGAGAACGGCGGAGAGGGGGAGGCTTCCACGGACGACCAAATCGTACAGGACTGCGGCCGCCGCCGGAGAGAGGAGCATGGATACGGTCTGAATCCCCTGGGACCAGCCGGCGCATCTGGATAAGGCGTCGGGCGGCGCCAGCAGAGGCGTGACCGCCTGAATACATGGGCTGTGAAAGGAGCTGCCCACGCTCCTGAGGGCCAGTGCCAGAAGAATGGGACCGGTGGACAGCGTCCCGCCCGCTGCCGCCAGCGCAAGGAACAGGGAGACGATGCCGATGGCTCCGTCGGCAATGGCCATGATATACCGGCGGTCGAACCGGTCGGCAAAGGAGCCGGTGAACAGCGACAGGACCCCTTGGGGAAGCATGCCGCACAGCATGGCCATGGAGAGTACCGCGGGAGAGCCTGTCCGGTCGGTCAGATACCAGATGAGGGCATACTGAGAGAGCATGCTGGTAAAGATGGAGCAGGCTTGGCCCACCCATAACACCACGAACTTGCGTTTCCAATGTGAGATCAAAAAAACACCTCCTAGAAAAATAAGAGTAGGAGGACTGAGAGGACGGCTATCATACCATGGCCTGCGGGCTATGTCAAGGGGACCTCCGGTGAAAACGGACGGCTCCCGCAGGCGAAAGCCGCTTCGGACCGCGGCCTCGCGGCTCAGGCGCCTTGACAGCGGGAGAAAAGGCCGGTATGATGGAAAAAACAAAAAAGGAGAATCCCTATGCATGAACACCAGGAGCACTGCAACTGCAGCTGTGGGCACCACCAGGAACACCATTCCATGCATCCTCACGGAGGAGGGCTGACGGAGGCCCAGACGGCTTTCCTCCACGAGCTGGAACACCACCACTTTTTGCCGGTGGCGAGATTCCTGATAAAGAGCAGCCGGGAGGACGACTTCTCTTCGGTGGCTCTGGCGCCGGTCTATCTGCGCGGCCCGGAGGAGTCCATGGAGTGGGTGAAGGAGACCGGCGCCATGCTGCTGGAGCTGGAAGAAAAAGGATATCTCACCCTAGACTATGACTATCCCCTGGAGGGCTATCCCTACACAGAATACCGGCAGTCAGACCTCTACGCCTACTTCTGCCGGACCATAGAGGAGGCCAAGGGGCGGCCCGGCTTTCTGGGGGATACCCCCGTGCTGGAGTTGGGCAGCATCGCGCCGGCGGAATGAGAAAATGAGCGCGAGGCCCGCAGAATTCTGCGGGCCTCGCGCTCATTTTGGATGCAAAGTCTATTGTGCTCATGTCTCCAGAAGGAAACGGCCCACACTGTCCATCGCTTGGGAGGCCTTTTTCATGGGGAACATCTGGAAGACATGCCACATATCCGGCCAGACTTCCAGACGGCAGGGGATGCCCGCCTGTACCAGGCGGTCCCGCAGGCGGACCGAGTCCGACATTAAGATTTCATTGGTTCCCACTTGTATGAGGACGGGAGGAAACCGGTCGAAATCCCCGAAGAGAGGAGAGAGCATAGGCGAGGAAAGCTCGCGCCCGGGGGCGTAGGCGGCACGGACGGCCTGGATATAGTTCATGGTGATCATGGGATCGGCGTCCCGCCGCTCGCGATAGGATTTCCCGCTGGCGGTCATATCGGTCCAGGGGGACATCAGCACCAGCCGTCTGGGCAGAAGCCGGCCGGCGTCCCTGAGGAGCATAGTGAGCACCAGGGCCAGATTGCCGCCGGCGGAGTCGCCGGCCACCACGATGTCCCGTGCGCCATAGCCAAGGTGCATCAGGTAGTCCCAGGCCTTTGTGACGTCCTCCAACGGAGCGGGGAAATGGTGCTCGGGGGCCAGGCGATACTCAAAGGAGAGCACCTCATATCCGGTGACATTGGCCAGCTTGGAGGCCAGAATACGGGAATAGCCCAGATTGCCGCTGGTATAGCCGCCGCCATGGCAGTATAAAACCACACGGTGCTTGTCGTGGCCCCGCTCCGGGCGGACCCAGGCCGCAGGCATCCCCTCCAGGTCAAAAGGCTCCCAGCTCAGCCCCACCATGGGGGCTATGAGACGCCCCAGCAGCTCCTGGCCTTTGCGCTGGCGCTCCAGGTCCTCCGGCTCCATGGAGTCGGGGGAGGTGGCAGAGTGGACGGCCTTCAGGGCGCCCATGACGGCTGTGGTCCGCTTTTGTTCGGCGGCCTGGCGCTCTTCCGGGGTGCGGATGGCCAGCTTTTTCAACTTGGTGTGTTCTTTATTCATAAGATCCTCCCCAAAGAGCGGACCGAGGACAAACTTGCTCCGCCCCTGTAGAGAGTATTCTACCATATGACGACGTCATTTTGCACCCATATTTTTGGAAGGCAAGTTGGACGCACTTGCAGAAATATCCCTTTTGCCTCAATGGGAGGTGTAAACCCTTAGGAGCAGAGCTACGCTGGAACGAAACTTCTGGATAGATGAAGTATCCTTGGATACATTGTTGTTAAAAGAATAATTTAAAACGCATAAGTAATCAAATAAAGCAAACCACTGGTTTCTTCCTGTGGCCTTTCTTTTTGGAAACAAAAAGTCTATGATCTCTTCGAAATATATGCTATACTATCATCATGCCCGTTATACTTTTGACACATGTTATTAAAGGTTGCAGTTTTTAGATGATACAAAAATGGGGGAAGGTCGATGAAAGGCATCATTTTGGCTGGTGGCAGTGGGACGCGGTTGTATCCGCTGACGATGGTCACATCCAAACAGTTGTTGCCCATTTATGACAAACCAATGATTTATTACCCGCTGTCCACGCTTATGCTGGCAGGCATTCTGGATATTCTTGTTATCTCTACTCCTCATGACCTACCGAATTTTGAGCGTCTGCTGGGGGACGGTAGCCAATTTGGCATTCGGCTTTCCTATAAGGTGCAGCCTTCCCCCGACGGCTTGGCTCAGGCATTTATCTTGGGTGAAGAGTTTATCGGTGATGACCGGTGTGCCATGATTTTGGGCGACAACATCTTTTACGGTGCCGGTTTGACTGCCCACCTAAGGAAAGCGGTGGCTCAGGAAGACGGTGCCACAGTGTTCGGTTACTATGTGGAAGATCCGGAACGGTTCGGTGTGGTGGAGTTCGACAAGGAAGGCCGTGCGGTGTCTATTGAGGAGAAGCCTGCCCAGCCCAAGTCCAACTACGCTGTCACTGGGCTGTATTTCTACGACAAAAAAGTCTGTGAGCGTGCCAAGGCGCTGAAGCCCTCCGCCCGTGGGGAACTGGAGATTACGGACCTGAACCGCATCTATCTGGAAGAGGGCGCCCTTAATGTCATTACGCTGGGCCGAGGCTATGCGTGGCTGGACACCGGCACGGTGGACTCTCTCGCGGAAGCCGCGGAGTTTGTCCGGGTCATCGAATCCCGGGAGGGCATCCAGATCTCTGCCATCGAGGAGATTGCCTATCGAAACGGTTGGATCACCAAGGAAAAGCTGGAGGAGTCTGCCGCCCTGTACGGCAAATCTCCCTACGGCAAGCATCTGCATAACGTGGCCAGCGGCAAGTACATCTACTGAGGTGCATCATGGATTTTATCAAGACAAAAATTGACGGTGTGGTCATTGTAGAACCCAAGGTGTTCGGCGATCACCGGGGTTTCTTTATGGAGAGCTACTCCAAACGGGAGTTTGAAAAGGCGGGGCTGTTCTACGACTTCGTGCAGGACAACCATTCCTCCTCTACGGTGAAGGGGACTCTCCGGGGCCTCCATTTCCAGAAGGGTGACAAGGCCCAGGCCAAGCTGGTGCGCTGCGCCCGGGGCGCCGTGTTGGACGTGGCGGTGGACCTGCGGCCTGTCAGCCCCACATACAAGCAGTGGGTGGCGGTGGAACTGTCTGAGGAAAACAAGCGGCAGCTGCTGATCCCCCGTGGCTTTGGCCACGGCTTTGTGACGCTGACGGACCATGTGGAGTTCCTGTACAAGGCGGATAACTACTATGCGCCGGAAGCGGATGGTGGCATCCGTTGGAATGACCCGGAACTGGCCATTGACTGGGGCGTCGAGGACCTCATTCTGTCTCAGAAGGATCAGAATTCCCCATGGCTGAAAGACACCGAAACCGGCTTTTAAGGAGAACGCTATGACTGTGATCGTAACCGGCGGCGCCGGCTTTATCGGCGGCAATTTCATTTACTATATGCTGAAAAATCACCCGGAGGACCGGGTGGTTTGCATGGACTGCCTGACCTACGCGGGGAACCTGTCCACACTGAAAGAGGCCATGGAGCATTCCAACTTCCGGTTCTGCAAGATCAACATCTGTGACCGGGAGGCGGTATATGGATTGTTCGAGGAAGAGCATCCTGACGTGGTCATCAACTTCGCGGCGGAGAGCCATGTGGACCGTTCCATCGAAAACCCGGAGGTGTTCCTCCAGACCAATATCCTCGGCACGGCCGTCATGATGGACGCTTGCCGGAAGTACGGCATCCGGCGGTATCATCAGGTCTCCACCGACGAGGTCTATGGCGACCTGCCCCTGGACCGGCCGGACCTGTTCTTCACCGAGGAGACGCCAATCCACACCAGCTCTCCGTACAGCAGTTCCAAGGCCGGGGCGGATCTGTTGGTATTGGCCTATCACCGGACCTACGGCTTGCCGGTGACTATCTCCCGCTGCTCCAACAACTACGGCCCTTATCATTTCCCCGAGAAGCTGATCCCCCTGATGATCGCCAACGCCCTGGCGGACAAGCCCCTGCCGGTGTACGGTGAGGGCCTGAACGTCCGGGATTGGCTGTACGTGGAGGATCACTGCCGGGCCATCGACCTGATCGTCCGGAAGGGCCGGGTGGGCGAGGTCTACAACGTGGGTGGTCACAATGAGATGCGGAATATCGATATCGTGAAGCTGATCTGCAAGGAATTGGGCAAGCCTGAGAGCCTTATCACCCACGTGACGGACCGGAAGGGTCACGATATGCGCTACGCCATCGATCCCGCCAAGATCCACAACGAGCTGGGGTGGCTGCCGGAGACGAAGTTTGCCGACGGCATCAAGAAGACCATCCGGTGGTATCTGGACAACCGGGAGTGGTGGGAGAACATCATCAATGGAGAGTATCAGAACTACTATGAGCGGATGTACGGAAACCGGTAAGCCCCGGATTGCCATCCTGATGGCGGTGTATGAGCCGCGGATGGACTGGCTGCGGGAGCAGCTGCTGAGCCTGAATGCCCAGACCTATCCGAATCTGATGCTGTACATCCGGGATGACTGCTCTCCTACGGTGCCGTTTGAGGAGATACAGTCCTGCGTGCAGGACTGTATCCGTGCGTTTCCCTATGAAATCAGGCGCAATGAGGAAAACCTGGGTTCTAATGGGACCTTTGAGCTGCTGACCAGGGAGGCGGAGGGGGAATACTTCGCCTACTGTGACCAGGACGATGTATGGCTTCCGCAGAAACTCTCCTGTTTGGAAGCGGCCATGGCTGAACGTACGCAGATGGCCTATTGCGATATGGAGATCATCGACGGAGACGGCAGGAAGATCGCCGGATCCCTGAAAGAGATCCGTCCGAGGCTACGCTATGTGCAGGGAGAGGGTTTGGCGGAAGCCTACTTTTTCCGGAATTGCACAGCGGGGTGTTCCATGCTGGTCCGGGCGGAGGCGGCGAAAAAGGCGGTGCCATTCCCGGTCCAGACCGTCTGCGATCAATGGATCGCCATCGTTGCCGCGCTTTTGGGGGAGGTACAGTTTGTGGAACAGCCGTTGCAGGGCTACCGGCAGCACGGGGATAACCAGACCGGGATCCTCACGGGAGTGGACAGTAAGGCAAGTTACCGGTCAAAGCGGATCCTGCCTTTTAAGGAACGGCTGGCAGCCTACCGGCAGCTGGCGGAGCCGAGCCCCGAAATGGCTGCGTTCATAGAGGCCAGAGAACAAAAGCACATCCGGAGTATCTGGCGATACAGAGGGTTCAGCCCTTATGAGGCAGTGTTCGAGATCGCCATGTGCTTCCTGCCGGATCAAATCGTCAAAATGTTCTTAAGGAGATCGTCGTGAAAGTTTTAGTCACCGGAGCCAGCGGTCAGCTGGGCCATGATGTTTGTCTGGAGCTGGAGAAGAGAGGAATCCCATTCTGCGCTCCTGCTTCAAAAGAAATGGATATCACAGACTGCGGAGCGGTGCTGCGTTATATGGAAGATACCCGTCCGGATGCGGTGATCCACTGCGCAGCCTATACGAAGGTGGATCTGGCGGAAGATGAGCCGGAGAAGTGCTGGGCGGTCAACGCGGACGGGACCCGGAACATCGCGGAAGCTTGCCGAAAGCTGGGAAGCAGGATGCTGTATATCTCTACGGATTATGTATTTCCTGGGAGGGGCGACCGGTTTTACGAGCCGACGGATCCGGTCAGGCCGGAGAATGTGTACGGCAGGAGCAAGCTGGCGGGAGAGCTGGCTGTGCAGAGTATGCTGAAGAATTATTTTATCGTCCGTATTTCCTGGGTTTTCGGGAAAAATGGGAATAACTTTGTGAAGACCATGCTTCGCCTAGCAGAGACGCGGTCGGAATTGAACGTTGTCTGCGACCAGATCGGTTCCCCCACCTATACGGCGGACCTGGCGCCGCTGCTGTGCGACATGGTGCAGACGGAGCGGTACGGCATCTACCATGCCACCAATGAGGGGAGCTGTTCCTGGGCGGAGTTTGCGCAGGAAATATTCCGACTGAGTGGAAGAAATGCTACGGTGGACCCGATCCCCAGCAGCGCGTATCCCGCAAAGGCAAAGCGGCCTCTAAATTCCAGACTGAGCAAGCAATGCCTGCAAGACAGCGGGTTCTTCAGGTTGCCTTCCTGGAAAAATGCGCTGAAACACTATTTGGAAAGCTGAGTGCCAATGAACGTAAAAAAAATATGCGCTTATGCCGTGGCGACGTTTTTGATACTGACGGTCGCTTTCCGACTGGTCGCCGGAGAGGGCTTTGAAAGTGGGACGGTCACCAGCCAGATGGTCCGGGAAAAAGCAGTCACGCCGGAGATCCTGACAAATACCGTGCTGGAGCAGGTGTTTGTCTCTGAATGTGACCGGATCACAGAACTTACCCTTCTGGGCACGAATTATGGAAAGAACGTTGACGATGAACTGCGGCTGACAGTCCTGGACGGAGACGGTCAAACGGTGGCATCCGCTGGCCTGAATACGGCAGGCCTGCCGGACAGCTCCCTGTGGAGCATCCCTGTAGAAAACTCCACCGGCGGCCACCGGGGCGAGATGCTGACCCTGCAAGTGACCTCTGTCGCCGGAAGTACTGGAAACGCTGTGTCCCTGTTCTACGGCGACACCGTCAGCGCTGGAAAGTATGAATTGGACATTCCTGTGGAGCATCCTTTGTCCGTCGATGGGGATACCGTGACTGGGCAGCTTTGCCTGTCTGTCAGAGGAGAAAGCCGGTATCCGCTGGCCCGGTATTATTGGCACACGATGGCCGCTCTGCTGGTCCTGCTGCTGCTGTTCTGCTGGTGGATGATCGACAGCGACAGGCGGGGCAGATCCAACCTGATTCTCCGGCTACTGTCTGCCGCGACACGGTACCGTTTCCTGCTCAAGCAGTTGGTGCAGCGGGATTTCAAGACCAAGTACAAGCGCAGTATTCTGGGCGTGTTGTGGAGCTTCATGAATCCGTTGCTGACGATGATGGTCATGTATATCGTGTTCTCCACACTGTTCAAGTCCAACATCGTGAATTTTCCGGTATATCTGCTGACCGGTATCGTTTGCTGGAATTTCTTCAGTGAAGTCACCGGCTCCTGCCTGACCTCCATCACCGGGAACACTGCTCTGATCACCAAGGTCTACGTTCCGAAGTATATGTACCCGCTCTCCCGTGCCATTTCTTCCACTGTGAATCTGGGGCTGTCATTGATCCCGCTGGTCATCGTTATGCTGCTGACAGGTACGCGTCTCACGGTCAGGATCCTTCTGCTGCCGTTCCCCATCCTCTGCCTGTTTCTATTTTCCTTTGGCATGGGTCTGCTACTGGCTTCCATGATGGTCTTTTTCAGGGACACCCAGTTCCTCTGGGGGGTCATCAGTATGCTGTGGATGTATCTGACCCCCATCTTCTATGACGCGGAGATCATCCCTGTCCAGTATATGACGCTGTACAAGATGAATCCGCTCTATCATATCATCCGTATCATGCGGATCCTGCTGATTAACGGAGTCTCTCCCGAACCGAAGGCGTACTTGCTATGCGCGGCGGTGTCCCTGATCCCGCTGTTTCTGGGCGCACTGGTATTCAAAAAGGCCCAGGACCGCTTTGTCCTGTATCTGTGAGGTAGTGTCATGATCGAAGTCAATCATGTTTCCCTGTGTTATCGAATGTCCGCCGAGCGCGTTTCCGGAATGAAGGAGTTTCTGGTGCAGGCGCTGCAGGGAAAACTGCAATATAAGGAATTTTGGGCGCTGCAGGATGTGGATTTTTCCATTGAGAAGGGCGAAGTGCTGGGTCTGGTGGGTGCCAACGGAGCCGGGAAAAGCACAATGCTGAAGGTCATCTCCGGCATTTTGAAGCCCACGAAGGGGACTGTGACGGTCCACGGGAATATCGTCCCCATGCTGGAGCTGGGCAGCGGATTCGATCTGGAGCTGACCGGACGGGAGAACGTGTTTCTCAACGGTGCCATTCTGGGCTATTCCGAGGATTTTCTGAAGGAAAAGTATCAGGAGATCGTGGATTTTTCTGAGCTTGGTGAGTTTATCGAGATGCCGCTGAGGAATTACTCCTCCGGTATGATCACCCGTCTGGCCTTTTCCATCGCCACGGTGGTGAAGCCGGACATACTGATCGTGGACGAGATCCTGTCTGTGGGAGACGCGGCATTCCAGAAAAAGAGCAAAAACCGGATGATGGAGCTGATGAGCGGCGGCACAACGGTGCTGCTGGTATCTCATTCTGCCGAACAGATCACTGAGATGTGCAGTCGGGCCATCTGGCTGGAGAAGGGAACTATGAAGATGATCGGCCCGGCGGCGGATGTGTGCCGTGCTTATGAAGAGGGACAGGCGTGAAGATCCTTTACTTTTCACCCATTGAATATCAGGGCCTGAAGCAGCGGCCCCAGTATATCGCGGAGGGCCTGGCCAGGCAACATGAGGTCACCTATGTGGACCCGACGGTGAGCATGATGAAATTTCTGCTCAAAGGTGGGGAAAAGCCGGGCGGATATGCCTACCGGGTCAACGAACACCTGAAAGTCGTCCGACTGAGCGGTGCTTTTTCCGTCCATCGCTCTCTGGAGGCATTGGGCGGATGGGTCGCCTTTTCAGAGCGGCTGCAGCTGAGAAAATATTTGCGGGAAGCAGATCTGGTCTGGATTGGATACTGCCCCTGGTATTCGCTGCTGAAGGGATACCGGGGGACTATCGTCTATGACAAGATGGACGATGATATCCAGATCACGAAAAACGGGCTGCTGAAAAAACTGATCCGGAAGGTGGAGCCGCCGCTGGTGGAGAGGGCGGACCTTTTATTTGTGACCGCACAGAGGTTTCGTGATGAATTCCGTAAAAAAGGGAAGTGTCCGTATGTGGTGCCCAACGCGGTGGATCGGAGCGCAATGGCGCACCTGACCGGCGGAACGCCGGAAAAGCTGCCTAGTCGGGTATTCGGCTATGTGGGGATGATCAGCCACTGGTTCGATGTGGACGCGATCCAGACGATCCTGGATGCGGATCAGCGCGACCGGGTGGTGCTGGTAGGCCCCAGCGAGATCGAACTCCCAGTCCACCCGCGCCTGGTCTGTACCGGAAGGATACCAAAGGAAAGGGTGGACGGATGGATCCGCAGCTTTGACGTCTGCCTGTATCCCTTCCAGAGAACGCCGCTGATCGACACCATCGATCCAGTGAAGATCTATGAATACCTGGCGCATAACAAACCAATCTTGGCTGCGGACAGTCTGGAAATGAACAAGTTCGGGTCTCTGGTCTTCACATACCGCACACAGGAGCAGCTTCGGGAGCTTGTGGGCCGGGACCTTCCCGTCCCGTTTGGCTGTCAGGAGCAGCGATCGCGCTTTGTGGAGGAGAATTGCTGGGATTCGAGAATGGCCGTCATCACGGAGGCACTAAACAAATTGGACCGGATCGATCCCTGAGAGGAGAGTAACATCAAATGGAGAAAGTGAATTCAAAAGAGTACTGGGATGAGCGGTTCGTTTCTGGTGATTGGGACCATTATGACGGAGACCTGCAATCGGCCTTTTTCTCCCAGATCGCCCTGGATGCCTTTCCGGCTTGGCTGGATCGGGAACTGGCACGTCATGAGTGGACGGTTTTTGACGTTGGATGCGCGGAGGGCGGCGGAACAGCGACGCTAGCTCGCCGTTTTCCCTCCTGTCATACCATCGGTATCGATGTGTCGGAAGCGGCCGTGAAACAGGCCGAGAAAAAATATCCCTTCTGCCGGTTCCTTCAGGGAGATGTTTACACACAGAAAGAGACTGCGGACGTCATATTTGTTTCCAATGTGCTGGAACATCTGCAGTCTCCCGCAGAGAATATGCGCTCCCTAGTAGAGTTGGCAAAGTGCCATGCGATTTTGATCCATCCGCTGCATGACACTTTGGATATCGCTGAGCATTTTCATATGTTTGATGAGGAGTTTTTCCCACTGCGGATCGGTGATCACGTACTTTCCCATTTTAAGATCATCGACTGTGAGAGGAGAAATTCCCCCTATTGGCCGGGAGAGCAGATACTGGTGGTCTATTCCAGAGAAAGTGTATTGCCGGAGGATCGCCGCCTTTCAGATCTGTTTGATGACTCTGAATATCGTGCACTGAAGCAGGAAAAAGCTGCGGCGTTGGCAGAATTACAAGAAAAGCTGGAGCAGCAGGTCGCGGCGGCTGAGGCGGAGCGAAATGCGCACCGGAAGGCGCTGGATGAGATGGTAAAGAGCGGTAGCGAGACCGTCAGCCACCTGGAGCGTCAGCTGACAAAGCAGGAGGAGCAGACGTTAGCCCTGCAGCAGCAGTTGACAGAGCAGGCCGAGCAGGTGGTATCCTTGCAGCGGCAGCTGACGGAGAGAAACGAGCAGGCGTCAGCTCTGCAACGGCAGCTGACGGAGAGCAGTGAGCAGATGAAGACTCTGCAGAAAGATGTGGAGGCCCGTAAGGAAGAATTGCTCCGGACAGACAGCGAAAAGCGGTCCTTGCAGAAAAAGCTGGAGAGGAGCGAAAAGCGGAATGCAGATGCCCTGCGGCAGTTGGACGACATGACCCGCTCCAGACTGTTCAAACTGGTCCATCTATTTAACCGTATCCTGCACCAGGGCTTCCACAAGGATAAGGCGGAGCGCAGAAAGTTCCGGAAATGGATCATGGGCTGGTTCCGGCATATCCCCAATATGGACCACCGGTATAATCCGCTGTTCTCTGTGATATCTCTGCTCACCGGGCAAAACGAAGTCCTCGATGGACAGGAAGTATCGGATATGTCAGCCGAGGATGAGCAGGTCAAGCTGCCCGAACAGGTGTGCGCGTGCATCGATGAGGATTATGTCAAATATGATGTGATCGTCTTCTCGGTCATCGATTATCATTTCCGTTACCAGCGGCCTCAGCAGATCGCAGATCATTTTGCCAGAGAAGGCCATCGGGTGTTCTATATCAATGCCAACTTCAGTCCAAGCGGCAAGCCGGTCATCTCAGAGATCAAGGACGGCCTTTGGCAGGTAGTCTTGCCAAACAGCCTGCACGGGGCAGTGTATTCTACCAATTTTGAGGATGCCGGTGCGGACATCAATGCGCTCCTGGATCAGATCGTCTTTGAGAATGGGATCCGAGACGCATTGCTGATCGCCGATTATCCCAACTGGGTAAATGGAATGCTTTATCTGAAAAAGCAGTATGGATTTACTCTGGTCACAGACTACATGGATGATTACAGCGGGTTTGACAATGCAGAGGAACGCTTCATAGAGGAAGCCTGTGTGAAGCTGCTGCGCGAAAGCGATATGGTCGCAGCGAGTTCCAGCTACCTTGGCGAGATCGCGAAAAAGTACAACGAAAATGTCCAGATCATTCGCAACGGAACAGAGTTTACGCACTTCTATCAGGCGTATGGAGAGAGCAGCGGTGAGAAAAAGACGATCGGCTATTATGGCGCGATCGCTCACTGGTTTGATTTTGAAAAGATTGAATATCTTTCCGAACGTTTCCCTGAGACCGATATCGTACTGATCGGTTCCGTTACAGACGGAGAAGCACGGCTGAAAAAGCTGAAAAATGTGCGTCTGCTGGGGGAAAAACCGTATTCTGAGTTGCCGCAATACCTGAGAGGATTCGATGTCTGCCTGATCCCGTTTGACGCTTCGACCAGTCTGATCCAAGCGACAAATCCGGTCAAATTCTATGAATACCTTTCTGCAGGAAAAAAGGTAGTGGCAACAGAGATCCCGGAGCTTGAGCCGTTCAAGGACCGGTATGTCTATCTGGCAAATGATAACAGGACCTTTGGCGACTATGTGGAAGCGTGCCTAAAGGGTGAAGATACTCTGGCGGATCCTCAGGCCTGTATGGAGTTTGCAAAGGAGAACGACTGGTCTGTGCGGGTATCCCAATTCAGCCTTGCTGCAGAGCGGCAGTTCCCGAAAATCAGTATCATTGTTTTGTGCTACAACCAATTGGATTACACGAAGAAGTGCGTCCAGAGCATTTTGAAAAAAACAGCCTATCCCAATTATGAACTCGTGCTGGTGGACAACGATTCCACTGATGAAACAGCGGGATATTTGAAAGAGATGGAAGCATTGCATGAAAATATCAAAGTCGTGTTGAACACGACCAACCGCGGATTTGCCGGAGGAAATAACGACGGTATCCGTGCTTCTACTGGCGAGTATATCGTGCTGCTCAATAATGATACTGTGGTAACGCGCGGCTGGCTCACCGGTATGGTCAAGCGGTTTTTAGCAGGTGAAAAGAAGATCGGTATCGTAGGGCCTGTTACCAATTCTATCGGGAACGAGGCCATGGTCCAGTTGGGCTACACCGGCCTTGGGGATATGCCTGCCGCCGCATATGCCTATACAGCTGACCATATGGGGATGACATATCTCCATGACGGAGTCCTTGCGATGTTCTGTGTGATGTTCCCCAGAAAGCTGACTGATGAGATTGGCTTGTTAGATGAGCATTACGGGATCGGGATGTTTGAGGATGACGATTATTCTATAGCGGCTCAGAGAGCGGGATATGAGAATCTCCTGTTGGAGGATGTATTTATCCATCACTTTGGAAGCGTTTCTTTTAAGAAACTTGAAAATGCAGAGTACAGGAAGATCTTTGACGCGAACCGCAGTTACTTTGAAAACAAGTGGGACGTAAAATGGAAAATGCATCACTACCGTCCGGATGTGGCCGCCAGTATATCAAACACTTAAGAGGCATCAAAACATGGAAAAGCTGCGTATCCTGAGCGTTTTCGGCACCCGGCCGGAAGCCATCAAAATGTGTCCCCTGGTAAAGGAACTGGCCTCCCGGCCGGAGATTGAGAGCCTGTGCTGCGTCACCGCCCAGCACCGTCAGATGCTGGACAGCGTGCTGGAGGTCTTTGATCTGAAGCCCGACTGGGACCTGGACATCATGACCCCCCGCCAGACCCTGTCCACCATCACCAGCAAGTGCCTCACCGGCATGGATGAGGCCATTGAAGCCTTGAAGCTGGACATGATCTTGGTCCACGGCGATACCTCCACCACTTTTGCCGGAGCGCTGTCCGCCTTCTACCATCAGGTGCCGGTGGGCCACGTGGAGGCGGGACTGCGGACCTATGACAAATATTCCCCCTTCCCGGAGGAGATGAACCGGAAGCTGGTGTCCGCCATCGCGGACCTGTACTTCTGCCCTACAGTGAACAACAAAAGTAACCTCCTGAAAGAGGGTATCACCGACGGACTGTTCGTCACCGGCAATACCGTCATCGACGCGCTGAAGACCACCGTCCGGGAGGACTATGTGTTCTCCACGGATGAACTGAACCGCCTGCCCTACGGGGAGAAGAAAATCATCCTCGTCACCTGCCACCGGCGGGAGAACTACGGCGAGCCCATGAAGAACATCATGCTGGCATTGCGGCAGATCGCCGAGGAGCATGAGGACGTGGAGCTGGTGTACCCGGTGCATCTTTCCCCGGTGGTGCGGGAGGCAGTGGACAAGTACCTGCGGGGCGCGCCCCGGGTCCACCTGATCGACCCGCTGCCCGCCGACGAGATGCACAACCTGATGGCCCGATGCTACCTGGTGCTGACCGACTCCGGCGGACTGCAGGAGGAAGCCCCTGCCTTGGGCAAGCCGGTGCTGGTGCTGCGCCGGGAGACGGAGCGGCCGGAGGCCGTGGCCGCCGGCACGGTGAAGCTGGCGGGCGTGGTGCAGGACGACATCGTCACCATAGCCGGCCGCCTGATCTGCGACAAGGCGGCCTATGAGCGGATGGCCCACGCCGTGAATCCCTACGGCGACGGCCACGCCTGCCGACGGATTACCGACGCCATTTTATGGCACTTCGGCCGGGGCGAAAAGCCGGAGGACTTATAACTGAAAATAGAAAGAAGACTGTGAAAAATGGATGATCGAAAAGAGATAAAATATAAACTATGCATCGGGTGTGTTTTTTGCGTGATGCTGGTACTGCTTTATCAGCAATTTCGAGTAGTACACATTTATTTCGATGACTATGCTTACTATTCATTGTCATATGCACGGTCTTTTAATGGAACAAAAAATTATACTATTTTACAGCTCTTGGAATTTATGAAAGCTCATTACATGGAATGTAATGGGAGATTGTTATATTTTTTTGTATGGCTGCTGTTATTTTGGCTTGGAGGATTGCCATTAGTGCAATTGAGTGCAGCGGTAATTATGGTGAGTGTGCTTTGGGTACTTTGGAAAGCTGCGTCACTAAAAATGGAGGGATATCAAAAAATCTTGGCTGCCATTAGTGTTTGTACACTATATTGGTTGTTGGATATTGTATTTTTAAGACAGGGCATCTACTGGTTTGCAGCGTTCTTTCTATATGTGATGCCTGTTGGAGCGTTGGTTTTGGCAGCTTTGCTATATTTCGAGTTTTGGGGAGGAGAAAGAAATACAGCAGGTAATAAGATGACGATTTTGCTGTTGATCTTTGCAGCTGGGTGGTCTCAGGAACAGCAGGCAGCCGTAACGACCGTTTTTGCGTTTCTTTTAATGCTTCACGCTATATGGGTCAAGAAAGAGAAATGTTGCGCAGCAATTCTATATGTAATTCCTGCTATTTTGGCATTATTGATCGTTATTATGAGTCCAGGTATTCAAGCGCGGCTTGAGTCTGCAGATGACGGTATAGGACTAATAGAAAATATAGGGACTAATGCAAGACAAGTCGTTTACTTGCTTGGAACGGCAAGTTCGTGGAGGATCAATATCTTTATTTTCCTCTCGATAATGCTTATTTCGATTTGTGATCTAAAATATACAAAAAGCAGAGCATGCAAAGGTTTTGATGCTATCCAAATTGTTATGAATGGGTGCCTAATATATGGATATGCTTTGAAACAAACAGCTGTTGAGATATTTATAGCAACTGGGGATCAGACTAAAGTCATAATAATTGGAACAATAATTGTACTCAGTATAATGATCCAGGTTATTCGATTTGAAATACGGGAAAACAATGCGGTAATGCTATTGGTGTTTTTATCGGCAATGGCATCGGTCGCAGTACTGTTCTTTGTGCCGCAACGCCCGAATCGTTTGCTGATATTTTTCACATTATCAATGGTCGCTGTTTATGTACAGGCGATTTGCAGCTTGATAGATCCGTTGGAGAAGAAAACAGTTGATAGGAGCGTTGCGGGATCAATTGTTGCGGTGATGATCGTAATAGGCTTGAAAAATGGAACAACGATCTATCGCGGATATGCGGAGAATTATGAGGTGTTGAAAGATAACGATCAGACAATAGAACGTATTGTAAGATCAAGCTGTGCAGATGAAAGGGAAATTGAAATTCGACTAAAAAAGACGTTGAATCCAATGTATTGCTGTGTTGCGCCAGATGACGAGAATTATAGTGAGATACTTCAAGTATTCATGAATGATTATTATGGGCTGCCAAAAGATACGAAATATGTTTATGTGGACTGATGATCGTACCGATGCCCCTTGTTTCGCAAATTCGGTCGTTTGGAACCAGTATGCCTTCTCGCGCCTCCAGACTGTACTGGCCGGAGATGCAGGCAAAACGGATAGGCGGTCAGTAATAAGAGAAAGATGACAAGTGTAATTAGAGCGGCGGGACTATCGTACTTGTGAACGATGGTTCCATGGATTAGATATGACTGGTCATTTGCATATTACACAATGAGAATTCTCTGTTCTCGGCGTGTATCTCTTAGAACTGGGACAACTATAATGTCTCGTTATTGGGACTTGGGTCCAATGCGGATATTTGTTCATGCTGTTTCTGAGCTTGCACAGTGCGATACACGCGCTCTCTGACAAGAGAAGAGAAACAGAGCCGCCCCAATGGTTTTTGACCAATGTCTGCCGGATCGCAATGATCGGAACGGTACTGATGCTGGTCGTTTTGGAACGGAATCTGCGATATATGTATGCCGTCCTGCCCTGTATGATTTTTTTGACGGCTTATGATCTGAAAAAGATCAGCGATGAACTGCGGCAAAAAAGGGCGCCATACAAAAACAAGCGCTGTGCGGAACACAGTGCCTGCTAAGTGGTGTGATTTTTGATACGGGAGAGCTTACCATGAAGAAGTTATATATCATTATCCCCTGTTACAATGAAGAACAGGTACTTCCTGTGACGGCACCCATGTTTTTGGAGAAGATCGAACAGCTGGCTGCCTGCGGCAAAATCAGTCCGGACAGCCGGATCCTTTTCGTCAATGACGGTTCCCGTGATAAGACGTGGGAGATCATCTGCGACCTTGCCCACCAGGATCCCCATTATATCGGTATCAGCCAGAGCCGCAACCGTGGGCATCAGAATGCCGTTCTGGCTGGTCTGATGGAGGCTAAAGACGTTTGTGATATGACGATCTCCATCGACTGTGATGGCCAGGATGATATCAACGCCATGGATGAAATGGTAGATCGGTATCTGGAGGGATATGAGGTCGTTTACGGGGTCCGCAGCAAGCGGGAGACAGATACGTTTTTCAAGCGCTTCACTGCGGAGAGCTTCTATAAGCTTCTGAATGCGATGGGCGCCGAGGTCGTGTTCAACCATGCGGATTACCGCCTGCTGAGTGCCCGTGTTTTACAGGAATTTGCGGAATTTGGTGAAGTGAACCTGTTTCTCCGCGGCATGATCCCCCTTGTGGGCTTCAAAAGTACGACCGTTCCTTATGAACGGCATGAGCGTATTGCAGGAGAGAGTCATTATCCATTGTCAAAGATGCTGGCATTGGCGATCGATGGGATCACAAGCCTTTCCATCAAGCCGCTGCGGATCATTACTGCCTTTGGTGTGCTGGTGGCTGCCATCAGCTTTGCCGGCGTAGTCTGGGCGCTGCTCTCCGTACTGCGGGGAAATGCTGTCAGCGGCTGGGGAAGCATGACCTGTATCATTTGCTTTGTCTCCGGTGTTCAGCTAATCTGTATGGGCGTGATGGGTGAATACATCGGAAAAATATACCTGGAGAGCAAGCATAGACCCAGATACATCATCAGCGAAAGAACATATTAAGCATTTGCTTGTCTATATATCTGTACGAAGTGTTAGCAATTATTTTAGCGATCTTGATTCCAAAGACGATCCCTCTGTGTGCGGGCCTGCTTGCCATCAGCTTGAATACGTATGGAATATATTTATTTCCTGAAAGATGAGTTTCAACCCGGTATCATAGAAAAAGCAGAAGAAGGAATCACCTGCAAGGGAAAGAGAAATGCTTGAAAGTTTAACAGCAACCACAATTGGAAAGCTGACCAAAACATTCCTGCTTTCCATGGCCCGGTTATCGAACTGCGCGGCGGCCTGCCTTACGGGATCGCACTGGGCCTCGATTATCCGCTGGCTTTAGCAGCAGCCGTCCTCGGAAATATGGTTCCGGTCCCATTTATCATTCTGTATATCCGGCATATATTCCATTGGCTCCAGAAGCAAAATCCGTGGTGGAATGAAAGAATAGAAGCGCTGGAAAGAAAAGCCCACCTCAAGGGAAGGTTGGTCCGCAAGTACAGAACACTTGGCCTTTGCGTTCTGGTAGCGATCCCGCTACCGGGCACAGGTGCCTGGACCGGCGCCTTAGTGGCGGCGGTACTGGATATGCGGCTGAAAGACGCAGTTCCTACCATTTTCCTCGGCGTGTGCATCGCATCGGCCATTATGACTGTGGTGACCTACGGGGCGATTCATATTTTATAAACCAACTGTGAACTGTTAACGGAGAGATGGGTACATGATGAATTTGAAGAAACTGCTGAACGGCCAGGGATTTCGCCAGCTGTTCTCCTATTTGATCGTGGGCGGGATCGCAACGGTCGTGGAGTGGGTCTGCTTTTACACAAGATAAATAAACTTCGAAGGGGTATTGTAATAGTCAAGAACACTTTAATTAATGTGCAACCCCTACCGCTTATGAACAAAAGGTTAAGGGATGGGGCAGTGTCCAGATAGGGAGTTCCCGCAGTTCTCCTTGTCTTCGCGTCCGTGCTGTGATAAAATACCATCCGTGAACGGAGAGGAGGCGCGGTCGGATGGCGAGGGAGAAGAGGCAGAAGCCGGTTTGGTACAAGCTGGACAATGCGGCCATGATGTACTCCGCCATTCAAAAGGAGAACTACTCGGCGATCTACCGTTTTTCCGCCGTGATGACAGAGCTGGTGGACCCCGAGGCGCTGCAAAGGGCCATCGACAAGACCCTGCCCCGGTTCCCGGGATTCCGGGTCCGCATTAAGCGGGGCGCCTTCTGGTATTACTTTGAGCCCAACGGCGCGCCGGGCCCCTTTGTCAAGGAGGATATGAAAAATCCATGCCAGCCGGTGCGCTTTGGAGAGGATGATGGCTGGCTCATCCGTTTTTTTTACTATGGACACAGGATCTCGCTGGAGGTCTTTCACGCCCTGGCCGACGGAGCCGGGTCCCTGACGCTGCTCCGCACTCTGCTGGCCGTCTATCTCCGGGAGCTGGGGCACGACATCCCCAACACCGACGGGGTCCTGGACATCGATGAGCCGCCCCCGCGGGAGGAGCAGGAGGATGCCTACTTCCGCTATGCCAAGTCCCGGGTCCGAAAGGGGATGGGGGATCGGCGGGCCTATCAGGGGAATGGTACGCCGGAGCCCTTTTACACGCTGAACGTGACCATGGGTCTGGTGCCACTGGACAAGCTCCGGGAGACGGCCCATGGCTATGGCGCGTCCGTGACGGAATATCTGGCGGCGGTGCTCATCGAGGCCATACTGGCCAAGCAGCGCCGGGAGGGGCGGCGGAGAGAGCTGCCTGTGGCTCTGGCAGTCCCCATCAATCTGCGGCCCCACTTTCCGTCCAAAACGCTGCGGAACTTCATCCTGACGGTCCGGCCCTCCATTGATCCCGAGCTGGGCGATTACACTTTTCCTGAGATCGTCGCCCAAGTCCACCACCATATGCGTCTGCACATCAGCCGCCAGGAAATGCAGGCGGTGATCACCCGCAACGTGATGCTCCAGAAGAACCGCCTGCTTCAGATCGTCCCCGCCCCGCTGAAAAATTTGGCCATGGCGGTGAGCTACAAGATCGCGGGCTGCCGCCCCTATTCCACCACCTTCACCAACCCCGGCGCCTTCCAGGTGCCGGCGGTGATGGAGCCCCACATTCAGCGCATGGAGGTCATTCTGGGCCAGTCTTACACGCCCCGGGCCAACTGCGCCTCCCTCAGCTTCGGCAATACCATGGAGATCACCTTCGCCGGTACGGTGAAGGAGTCCGAAGTGGAGCGGGATTTTTTCCGCCACCTGGTGCGGGAGGGAATCCATGTCAAGGTGATCTCCAATCGGGAGGAGTGAAACCATGTCCTACTGCGTCAACTGCGGTGTGGAGCTGGACGCCACGGCCAGAGCATGTCCGCTCTGTCACACGCCGGTCCAGAACCCCAATCGGCCGGTGGATGCCGAGCTTCCGCCGCCCTTCCCCAGTCGACGGAAGGAGGTGCAGCCCGCCAGCAAAAAGGAACTGGCCCTGCTCATCTCCGCGATGTTTGCCTCGGTGGCCGTGCTGTGCGGGGTGCTCAATCTGTTCTTCCTGCACTCCGGGCGGCCCTGGTCCCTTTACGTCGTTGGCGCGGCTGTGATGCTGTGGCTCTGGCTGGTGCCGCCGCTCCTTCTGCGGGGGATGCCCCTGTGGGTGCGGCTGCTGCTGGACTCCTGCGCGGTGGGGGTATATGTCTATCTGATCTCCATCGACCTCCACGGACAGCGGTGGTTTCTGGGGCTGGCCCTGCCCATCATACTGACCGGCGGAGCCATCGTCACCGCATTGGGACTGATCCTCAGCCGCGGTCGCTCCATTCTCAGCAGCGTTACGCTGATCATCGGCGCCGTCGGCCTCTTTGTGGTGGGGATCGAACTCTTTGTGGACCGCTGGATGGGCGGGAGCTATGAACCGGGCTGGTCCATCGTGGTGGCAACGGTCTGCATTGCCCTGATCATCCCTCTGCTGGTCGTCCGCCACCGCCCTGCCCTCAGGGATGAGGCGCGGCGGAGGTTCCATATGTAGGGACAGAAGATGCACGCATCATGAATATTCATAAATATTTGAATATTATGCGCAAGTTCGTAAAATTGAATCAGAAAAATAGGTAGCAACTCGCATATTTATGCGAGTTGCTACTTGCATTTTCCAGCAGGACGTGGTACACTAGCCACAACATTTGAAGGACACGGAGGTTTTCACCATGGCTGAGCAGAAAAAGATCAAAAAAGTAGTTCTCGCCTATTCCGGCGGACTGGATACATCCATCATCATTCCCTGGCTGAAAGAGAATTACGGTGACCCTGAGATCATCGCCGTCTCCGGCGACGTGGGACAGGGCACCGAGCTGGACGGTCTGGAGGAGAAGGCCATCAAGACGGGGGCCTCCAAGCTGTATGTGGAGGACCTGACCGACGAGATGGTGGACGAGGTGATTATCCCTTCCATGCAGATGGGGGCCAAGTATGAGGACTACCTGCTCGGCACCGCCTTCGCCCGGCCCATCATCGCCAAGCGCCTGGTGGAGATCGCCGAAAAGGAGGGGGCCGACGCCATCTGCCATGGCTGCACCGGCAAGGGCAACGACCAGGTCCGGTTCGAGCTGGCCATCAAGCGGTTTGCACCTGAGATGAAGATCATCGCACCTTGGCGGGAGTGGGATATCAAAGGCCGTGATGAGGAGATCGACTATGCCGAGGCCCACAACGTCCCCCTGAAGATCAGCCGTGAGACCAATTATTCCAAGGACAAGAATCTGTGGCACCTCTCCCATGAGGGCCTGGATCTGGAGGACCCCGCCAACGAGCCCCAGTATGAGAAGCCCGGATTCCTGGAGATGGGCGTAAGCCCTGTCCAGGCCCCCGATGCGCCCACCTATGTGACCATCGACTTTGCCCAGGGTGTGCCCGTGGCGGTGGACGGCGTAAAGATGAAGGCGTCCGACGTGGTGCGCAAGCTCAATGAGCTGGGCGGCGCCAACGGTATCGGCCTGCTGGATATCGTGGAGAACCGTCTGGTAGGGATGAAGGACCGGGGCGTCTATGAGACGCCGGGCGGCACCATCCTCTACCGCGCCCATGAGGTGCTGGAGATGATCACCATCGACAAGGACACCGCCCATATGAAGAGCAAGCTGGCGGTGGACTTTGCCGACCTGGTTTACAACGGAAAGTGGTTCACGCCGCTGCGGGAGGCCCTGAGCGCGTTTGCATCCAAAACGCAGGAGCACGTCACCGGCACCGTGAAGCTCAAGCTGTATAAGGGCAATATCATCACCGCCGGCGTCACCTCTCCCGAGACCCTGTATTCCGAGAATCTGGTCACCTTTGAGGAGAGCGACTATGACCAGAAGGACTCCGCTGGATTCATCAACCTCTGGGGACTGCCCGACACGGTCCAGGCGCTGCGGGAGCAGGGCAAGCTGAAGTAAATCAAATACATCTTTCGGAGACGGGGCGGGTGAATCCGCTCCCTACAAAAATCGTAGGGAACGCATTTATGCGTTCCGTCTCTGTTTATTTGGAGTGATAGTTGCTATGAAACTTTGGGCAGGACGATTCCAGAAGGAGACCGATACGGCGGTCAACGATTTCAATTCCTCCATCAGCTTTGACGCCCGGCTCTATCAGGAGGACATTGCGGGCTCCATCGCCCATGCGACCATGCTGGGAAAACAGGGCGTCATCGAGGAGCATGAGGCGGAAAAGATTATCCAGGGTCTCCAAGCGATTCTCAAGGACATTGAGGCCGGGGCAGTGGAATTCTCCGAGGAGAACGAAGATATCCACATGAACATTGAGAGCGAGCTCACCTCCCGCATCGGCGACACGGGCAAGCGACTCCACACCGCCCGCAGCCGGAACGACCAGGTGGCTGTGGACTTCCGGCTCTATGTAAAAAAGGAGATCCCTGTGATCGTCGGCATGATCCTGGACCTGGAGAAGGTACTGGTTAAAAAGGCGGAGGCCAATCTGGATGCCGTGATGCCTGGCTATACCCATCTCCAGCGGGCACAGCCCACCACCTTTGCCCACTACATGATGGCCTATGCCAACATGCTCAAGCGGGATGTGACCCGGCTGGAGGACTGCCTGGAGCGTATGGACGAGTGTCCGCTGGGCGCCGGTGCCCTGGCCACCTCCACCTATCCGGTGGACCGGTTCCAGACCGCCCAGGCCCTGGGGTTCCGGAAGCCCACCGACAACTCTCTGGACTCCGTGTCCGACCGGGACTTTGCCATTGAGTTTACCTCGGCGCTGTCCATCCTCATGATGCACCTCTCCCGTTTTTCGGAGGAGATCATCCTCTGGTGCTCCTGGGAGTTCAAATTCGTGGAGCTGGACGACGCCTATTCCACCGGCTCTTCCATCATGCCGCAGAAAAAGAACCCGGATGTGGCCGAGCTGGTCCGGGGCAAGACGGGCCGGGTCTACGGCTCCCTCATTACGCTGCTCACCATCATGAAGGGTCTGCCCCTGGCCTATAACAAGGATATGCAGGAGGACAAAGAGCCCGTCTTCGACGCCATCGATACAGTGGAACAGTGCCTGCCCGTCTTTGCCGCCATGGTGGATACGTTGACAGTAAAGAACCGGAACATGCAGAAGGCGGCTGCCGGCGGCTTTATCAACGCCACAGACTGCGCCGATTATCTGGTGAAGAAGGGGCTTCCCTTCCGGGACGCCTATATGATCGTTGGCCGGCTGGTGCATATGTGCATCAAGACGGGGGAGACCCTGGACACCTTGCCGCTGAAGGACTTCCAGTCGGTCTCCGGGGCCTTTGGGCCCGATGTATACCAGGCGCTGGAGCTCAAGACATGCGTGGGAGGCCGCAAAGTCTACGGCGGTCCCGCGCCCGACTCGGTCAAAACGCAGATCGAGCACATCAAGGAGTTTGTAGAGGCGAGGACGGAATGAGACCCAAAGTGTTTATCGACGGCCAGGAGGGGACCACGGGGCTCCAGATATATGAGCGCCTGGGCGGCCGGGAGGATATCGAGCTCCTGCGCATCGATCCGGAAAAGCGCAAGGACGCGCAGGAGCGGAAAAAGCTCCTGAATGATGCGGATCTGGTGTTCTTGTGCCTGCCCGACGCCGCGGCCAGAGAGGCTGTGGCGCTCATTGAGAACGACCGCACAAAGGTAATCGACGCCTCTACCGCCCATCGCACCTCGCCCGGCTGGGTCTATGGCTTTCCGGAGCTGCTGGCCGGGCAGCGTCAGCGGGTGAAGTTTGCCAAGCGTACGGCGAACCCGGGTTGTCACGCCACCGGCTTTCTCTCCGCTGCCGCCCCTCTGGTGGCCACGGGTGTGCTCCCCAGGGATTACCCGGTGACATGTTACTCCCTCACCGGTTATTCCGGGGGGGGCAAAAAGATGATAGCCGAATATGAGGGGGAGGGCAAGGACGAGGCGCTTGATAGCCCGCGCATTTATGGAACCACGCTCCGGCATAAGCATCTGCCGGAGATGAAGGCCCTCTCCGGATTGGACGAGCCGCCGGTGTTCTGCCCCATCGTGGACGACTATTATAAGGGCATGGCCTCCTGCCTGATGCTCCACAACGCCCGTCTCACCGGTAAGCCCACGGCGGAGGATCTCTGCGAGATCCTGGCCCGGTATTATGAGGACCAGCAGGTGGTGCGCGTGGCGCCCTTTGAAAAGGAAGGCAGTTTTTTGGCCGCCAATGCGCTGGCTGGAACGGACCGGCTGGAGCTGTCCGTCTGGGGGCATGAGAAGCAGACCATCGTAGTGGCCCGTTTTGACAATCTGGGCAAGGGAGCCTCCGGCGCGGCGGTTCAGAATATGAATCTGATGCTCGGCTTTGATGAAACCGCAGGGCTTGCCCTGTGATGAGGAGGATATGGATATGAAAATGCTTCCCGGCGGAGTCACCGCCCCTAAAGGATTCCAGGCGTCCGGCGTCCACTGCGGCGTCAAGAAGGGCAAGGGGGACGGCAATCAGCCTCCCATGAGCAAAATGCCCGAGGTGCTGGAGGGCAAAAAGGACTTGGCCCTCATCCTCTCAGAGAGAGAGTGCACCGCCGCCGCCGTGTACACCCTCAACCGGGTGAAGGCGGCCCCGCTGTATGTCACCATGGACCATCTGGAAAACGGAGAGGCCCAGGGCATCGTGGCCAATTCCGGCAATGCCAACGCCTGCGCCCCCAACAGCCATGAGCACGCAGAGCGGATGTGTGAGCTGGCCGCCGCAGCCACGGGTCTGAAGGCCAGCGATTTTGTGGTGGCATCCACCGGCGTCATCGGTCAGGAACTGAACATCGCCGCCATTGAGCAGGGGCTGCCCCAGGCGGCGGCACAGCTCTCGAAGGATGGCTCCGACGCGGCCGCCAACGCCATTATGACCACGGATACCGTGAAAAAGGAGCTGGCGGTCTCCTGCATGGTGGGGGGAAAGACTGTCACCATCGGGGCCATCGCCAAAGGCTCCGGCATGATCCATCCCAATATGGGAACAATGCTCTGCTTTGTCACCACTGACTGCGCCGTCACACAGGAGATGCTCTCCGACGCCCTGCATGAGATCGTTCCCCGTACCTTCAACCGCGTGACCATCGACGGGGATACCTCCACCAACGATATGTGCGTGGTGCTGGCCAACGGTATGGCGGAGAACCCCCTTATTGAGTGGAAGGACGACAATTATACCGTATTCTATAAGACGCTCTACAGCGTCTTTGAGCAGCTTGCCCGCAGCATTGCCGCCGACGGCGAGGGGGCCAGCAAGCTCATCACCTGCACCGTGCGGAACGCCCGCAGCGAGGAGAGCGCCGAACGGCTCTCCAAGAGCGTGGTGGGATCCTCTCTGGTAAAGGCCGCCATGTTTGGCTCTGACGCAAACTGGGGCCGGGTGCTGTGCGCCATGGGTTACTCCAAGGCCCCCTTCCGCCCGGAGTTTGTGGATGTGAAGTTCCGCTCTGTGGTGGGCGAGGTGCTGGTGTGCCGCCAGGGTGCCGGCGTGGATTTCGACGAGGAGCAGGCCACCACGATCCTCAGCCAGGATGAGGTGGTCATCGATGTGGACCTCCACGAGGGCGACCAGCAGGCCACCTGCTGGGGCTGCGACCTCACCTACGACTATGTAAAGATCAACGGCGATTACAGGACCTGAGAGGCGGAGAGCCCCGGGAAAGAGAGATCCCCGCGGGGGGCGGCCATGGCCGCCCGCGGTCAATGGAGGCGTAAAGAAAATGTCCAGTTCCCATGTGGAGCGCGCACAGGTCCTGGCCGAGGCGCTCCCCTACATTCAAAAATACAACGGCAAGACCGTGGTGGTCAAATACGGCGGGAACGCCATGATTTCCGAAGCGCTGCGCAAAGCCGTCATCAGCGACATCATCCTGCTCCATCTGGTGGGGATCCAGGTGGTGGTGGTCCACGGCGGCGGGCCGGAGATATCCGCCATGCTGAAGAAGATCGGCAAGGAGTCCAGGTTTGTGGACGGCCTCCGTTATACCGATGAGGAGACCATGGAGGTCGTTCAGCAGGTGCTGTGCGGCAAGGTGAACAAGGACTTGGTGGCCACCCTGAACCGCATGGGCGGACGGGCTTTGGGCCTGTGCGGGATGGATGCCGGACTTTTCCAGGCCCGGAAGCTCAGCGAGCGCTACGGCTTGGTGGGGGAGATCACCCAGGTGGACCCCTCCATCGTAGAGGACGCCCTGGCCGACGGCTATATTCCGGTGGTGTCCACCGTGGCCCAGGGGGTGGACGGGGAGACGGCCTACAACATCAACGCCGACACTGCCGCCGCCAAGCTGGCGGTGGCCCTCCATGCGGAAAAGCTCATCCTTCTCACCGATGTGCGGGGTCTGCTGCGGGACCCCAAGAACGAAGAGACGCTCATCCATGTGGTGGAGCTCCCGGAGGTCCCGGGACTGGTCAAGGACGGGATCATTCAAGGGGGGATGATCCCCAAGGTGGACTGTTGTGTGGAGGCGGTCCGCAGCGGAGTGGAGCGCACTCACATTCTGGACGGGCGCATTCCCCACTCCATCCTGATCGAAATGCTCTCCGACGAGGGCATCGGCACTATGCTTCTGTGAGGTGATATCATGGATTTTCAGACCATCAAAGCCCGGGACGACCAATATGTCCTCAACACCTATGCCCGCTTCCCGGTAGACGTCGACCATGGCAAGAACGCTACGCTCTATAGTGCGGAGGGCAGGGAGTATATCGACTTCACCTCCGGCATCGGGGTGAACTCTATCGGCTGCGCCAACCCCAAATGGGTGGACGCCATCGCCGTCCAGGCCGCCAGGCTGGGGCATATGTCCAATCTCTTCTATACCCAGCCCTGCGGCCAGCTGGCCGAACAGCTCTGCCGCCGGGCCGGCATGTCGGCGGCCTTTTTCGCCAATTCCGGCGCGGAATCCAACGAGGGCCTCATCAAGCTGGCCCGGAAATATTCCTTCGACAAGTACGGGAAGGGGAGGGGGACCATCCTCACCCTGAAAAATTCTTTCCATGGCCGCACCGTCACCACTCTGTCGGCCACTGGTCAGGATGTATTCCATAACTATTTCTTCCCGTTCACCGATGGGTTCCGTTTTGCCGAGCCCACCATGGATGGGATCGCCGAGGTCTCCGGCCACGACGTCTGCGCGGTCATGCTGGAGCTGATCCAGGGGGAGAGCGGCGTCTATCCGCTGGACCAGGGCTTTGTCCACGATCTGGCAGTCCTCTGTGCCGAGCGGGACTGGCTGCTGCTGGTGGACGAGGTCCAGACGGGGATCGGGCGCACCGGCACTCTGTTCTGTTATCAGCAGTACGGTATTCTGCCCGATGCGGTGTCCTTTGCCAAGGGCATTGCAGGGGGGCTGCCCTTCGGCGGCTTTCTGGTCAGCGAGAAGTGCCGCGGCGTTCTCACGCCGGGCACCCATGCCACCACCTTCGGCGGCAACCCCGTCTGCGCCGCCGCCGCGCTGGCGACGCTGCAAATTCTCAGCGAGGATGTGATGGGGGAGATCACCGACAAGGGAAATTATCTGCGGGGGGCCATTGAATCCTTGGAGTTGCCGTGTCTGGGGAAGACAAGGGGACTGGGACTGATGATCGGCATCGAGGTGAAGCCCGGCCGGACCAACCGGGACGTGGCGGTGCAGCTCATGGAAAACGGGCTTCTGGTGCTGACGGCGGGCCCCGCCCTTCGCCTGCTACCGCCGCTCACCATCACCAAGGACGAAATGGACAAGGGCCTTGCCATCATGAAACAGACGCTGGGGGGAATGTAAGATGCAGAAAGACCTTTTGAAGCTGCTGGACCTCACCCGGGAGGATATCACCAGGATTCTCAATGTGGGCGACCAGATGAAGTACAACCAGAAGCATGGCCTTACCCACAACTATCTCCAGGGCAAGACGCTGGCTATGATCTTTGAGAAGAATTCCACCCGCACCCGGGTCTCCTTCGAGACCGGCATGTATCAGTTGGGGGGACACGCCCTTTTCCTCTCCGGCAAGGAGAGCCAGATTGGCCGTGGGGAGCCCATCGAGGACACCGCGCGGGTCCTGTCCCGGTACTGTGACGGCATCATGATCCGCACCTATGGCCAGGACGAGGTGGAGGAGCTGGCAAAATATGCCTCCATTCCCGTCATTAACGGACTGACGGACTTCGCCCATCCCTGCCAGGTCCTGGCCGATCTCATGACCGTCCGGGAGCGGATGACCCGCCTGGAAGGGCTGAAGCTCTGCTTTGTCGGCGACGGCAACAACATGGCCAACTCCCTGATTGTGGGCGGCCTCAAATGCGGCATGGACGTGTCCGTGGCCTGCCCGGAGGGCTATGATCCCGATGCCAAGGTGCTGGACTTTGCAAAGACGCTCACCGACGCCAAGTTTACCCTCTGCCGGGACCCCAGGGAGGCCGCGGAGGGCGCCGATGTGGTCATCACCGATGTGTGGGCCTCCATGGGGCAGGAGGAGGAGCGTGAGAAGCGCCGGTTGGCCTTTGAGGGGATCTATCAGGTCAACGCGGAGCTGATGAAGGCGGCGCACCCCGGGGCCATGGTGCAGCACTGCCTGCCCGCCCACCGTGGAGAGGAGATCACCGCCGAGGTATTCGAAGCCCACGCAGATGAGATTTTTGACGAGGCGGAGAACCGCCTCCATGCCCAGAAGGCGGTCATGTATCTGCTCATGGGTGAGCAGTGAGCGGTATCAAGGATAAAAAATCGCCCCGTCCAGCGGACGGGGCGATTTTTTATCCTCACAAGGAAGCCGAACGCAGAGACTTTGCCGGCAAAGTCCGAAGGGCGGCACGGCGGGAAAGAAAACCTTCCCCTCACGCACAGGCAAAGCCCAAGGCCTGTTTGTATATTGCAATAGGTCCGGCGGCAAGGGAACTCGGCCTGTCGGCAATGTTCAGACAAGCCCTAATCGGCCAAGTACTTCTTCACCAGCTCTTGCAGCAACTCATCCCGGTCCAGCCGGCGGATGAGGGAGCGGGCGTTGTTGTAGTTGGTGATATAGGTGGGGTCTTCGGAGAGGATATATCCGACGATCTGATTGATGGGGTTATACCCCTTCTCCTGGAGCGAGTTGTACACAGAGGTCAGAATGGCCTTGATCTCGTCGCCCTTGTCCTCGTTCAGATTGAATTTGCGCGTAAAATCCATTTGCTGGTTCACGTCGGTACACCTCCTGGGGCACTGCCCGTTACTGTTACCAATTGTAGCTGAAATTACGCATGGTGTAAAGGGGAGAAGAAGAAAATTTATGTTTAATTAAGGACTCACCGGCGCATGCGTCGGGGCACTGGAGGAATTTGTACAAATGAAAAAGAGGTCCGGATCAGCGCAGAACGGCGCCCAGTTCCTTTTGCAGCAGCTCCAGCACGCTCTTTACGTCCTCGTCGGCCTCGGCGGCGGTGAGGCTGCGCTCATCGGAGCGGAGAGTCAGGTTAAACGCCACGCTCTTTTTGCCCGCGGGGATGGGAGCGCCGGTGTAGATGTCGAAGAGCTCTACTTCCTTGAGCAGGCCCCTGGCGCCCCGGCTGATGCAGTTTTCCAGGGTGGCCACGGGGATAGAGGCGTCACAGACCACGGCGATGTCCCGGGCTACGCTGGGGAACTTGGGCAGGGGGACATACTCCGGCTCGGGCCCCTGGAAGCGCATGAGGGCCTCGAAGGAGAGCTCGGCGCAGTAGAGCGCGGTGTCCACGCCATAATTGGCGCATACGGTGGGATGGATCTGCCCCAGGACGCCGATCTGCTCCCCGCCGACACAGACGGTGGCACAGCGGCCTGGATGGTAGGAGGCGTTGTCGCGGCAGGCTTGGTAGGATACGCCCCCAACCCGTATGCTGTGGAGCAGAGCCTCCACCACGCCCTTGAGACCGAAAAAGTCTATGTCCCCATAAGCGCCCAGCGAGAGTACCTTGGGCTCGTCGGCAAGGCCGTCGGCCCTGGGGAGATAGATCCTGCCCAGCTCATAGAGCCGCGCGCTCTTGTTGCGGAAATTATAGTTGCGGGCCAGAATTTCCAGCATGGAGGGCAGAGTGGTGGTGCGCATGATGGAAGTGTCCTCTCCAAGGGGGTTGAGGATTTTCAGGCTGCGGCGGCGGGGATCTTCCGGCGCCCAGCCGATCTTGTCATAATAGGTCGGAGAGATGAAAGAGTAGGTGATGATTTCGTCGTAGCCGGCGCTGCGGCAGGTCTGTCCCAGGCGCCGCTCCAGGCGCTGCGCGGGGGAATAGCCGCCCTGGGTGGTGGTTCCGCGCATCAGGGTGACGGGAATGCGGTTGTAGCCATGGAAGCGGGCCACCTCCTCGGCCAAGTCGGCCATGGTCAGCACGTCCCCACGCCAGGACGGGACGGTGATGCGGTCTCCTTCCACCTGGAAATCCAGCTTGCGGAGGATGGAGGCCATCTCTTCGCCGGAGACGTCGGTACCCAGCAGGTCGTTGATCTTTTCCGGCTCCAGATCCAGAACGGTGGGCTGAGGAACGTGATTGAGAATGTCGATGACGCCATCCACCACTTCGCCGGCCCCCAGGAGCTCTACCAGCTCGCAGGCGCGATTTACGGCGGGGAGGGTGTTCATGGGGTCCAGACCCTTCTCGTACTTGGCGGAGGCCTCCGTGCGCATACCCAAGGACAAGGCGGTGCGGCGGATGGTAGTGCCGTCGAAGTTGGCCGACTCAAAGACCACATCCACGGTGTCGTCTACAATTTCGCTGTTCAGACCGCCCATGATGCCAGCCAATCCCACAGCCCTGTGTGCGTCGGCGATGACCAGCATGCTGGGATTGAGCTTGCGGGGGGTTCCGTCCAGGGTGGTGAGAGTCTCGCCGTCTTTTGCACGGCGGACGATGATCCTTCCGCCCTTTACATAGCGGTAGTCAAAGGCGTGCATGGGCTGGCCATACTCCAGCATGACGTAGTTGGTGATGTCCACGATGTTGTTGATGGGACGCACGCCCATGGCCCGCAGCCGCTGGCGCATCCACAGGGGGGAGGGGCCGATCTTTACGTTGCGTACCATCCGGGCGGTGTACCGGGGGCACAGGTCCGCATCGGGAGTCTCCACGTCCAGCAAGTCGCGGAGGGCGCCGGGCCCGCCGCCCTTCACCTCCGGCGTATGGAGGGTGAGGGGGGTGCCGAAGGTGGCGGCCGCCTCCCGCGCCAGACCGATGACGGAGAGGCAGTCGGGACGGTTGGGGGTGATCTCAAACTCCACTACGTGGTCGTGATAGCCGATGGCCGCCCGAAGATCGTCGCCGGGGCGGAGGTCCCTGGCGCTCAGGTCGGGGTCGCTGTTTAAAATAAAGATGCCGTCCACGATGCTCAGGGGCCAGTCATGGTCGGTCATGCCCAGCTCCTTGTAGGAGCAGAGCATGCCCACAGAGGCCTCTCCGCGGAGCGTTCCTGCGGTGATGTGGACTCCGCCGGGGAGGGTGGAGCCGTCCTTGGCCACGGGCACCAAGTCGCCCTCCCGGACGTTCTGTGCGCCGGTGACGATCTGTATCGGGGCGGCCCCGCCGATGTCCACCTGACAGATCCACATGTGGTCGGAATTGGGGTGGCGGATCAGGGAGAGAACCTTGCCCACCACTACGTTTTCGATCTCGGCGCCCTCCACCTCGGTGATCTCCACCTTGGAGCCGGAGAGTGTCATGGCCTCGGCAAAGTCGCGATCGGGGGCCGAGACGGGGGTGAATTCGTTCAGCCATTCACGGGATAATTTCATATGTCAAAACTCCTTGCTTATCGTCCATAGTCGCAGAGCGGACCGGATGTAGGTCCGCCGCGCCGGCCTCGGTATCTCAGAATTGCTCCAGGAAGCGCACATCATTTTCGAAGATGAGCCGCATGTCGGCGATCTTGAACTGCCGCAGGGCCAGCCGCTCCAGACCCATGCCGAAGGCCCAGCCGCTGTAGACCTCGGGATCGATACCGGCCATCTCCAGCACTCTGGGATGGACCATGCCGGCGCCCAGCACTTCGATCCAGCCCTCGCCCTTGCAGGTGGGGCAGCCGGCACCGCCGCACTTGTGGCACTGCACGTCCATCTCGCAGGAGGGCTCGGTGAAGGGGAAGTGGTGGGGGCGGAAACGGGTGACGGTGCCCTCTCCGTAGAGCTGCTCCATCACTGTGTTGAGCGTCCCCTTTAGGTCGGCCATGGTGACGCCCTTGTCAATGACCATGCCCTCCACTTGATGGAACATGGGGGAGTGAGTGGCGTCCACCTCGTCCTTCCGGTAGACGCGGCCGGGGGCGATGATGCGGATGGGCAGGGGCATGGTCTCCATAGCCCGCACCTGCATGGGCGAGGTCTGGGAGCGGAGCATCACCCGGCTGTCCTGATCAAAGTAGAAGGTGTCAGACCAGTCGCGGGAGGGATGCCCTTCAGGTGCGTTGAGCTTGTCAAAGTTATATTCTGCCAGCTCCACCTCGGGGCCGTCCAGCACTTGGAAGCCCATGCCCACGAAGATATCCTTGATCTCGTCCAGGGCGATATACATGGGGTGGCGGTGGCCCAGCTCCACAGGCTTGCCGGGGATGGTCACGTCCACCTGCTCCAGCTCCAGCCGGGCGTCCAGGGCGGCCTTCTCGATCCGCTTCTGCTCCTGCTCCAGGGCGGTGGTCAGGGCCTCACGCACTTCGTTGGCGAGCTGACCGATAATGGGCCGCTCCTCGGCGGACAGGCCGCCCATCTGCTTGAGGACGGCGGTGAGCGCACCCTTCTTCCCCAGGTATTTGACCCGCAGCGCATCCAAGTCCTGGGCCGTCTTGGTCTCGGAGAGGGCCGCAAGGGCCTCGCGCCTGATCTGTTCCAGTTTTTCCTTCATAAAATCGCAGCTCCTTTGCGTATTTTCACAATAAAAAAGGCCCCTCATCCCATACAAGGGACGAAAGGCAAACCTTCCGCGGTACCACCCACGATTCGCACCGCACCCGGCGCGCACTCAACCCCCTCTAACGGCGGGCAGCCGTCCACGTCTTTCCCCGCAGCCGCTCCCGGGCGAACCAAGCGCAGCGTCCGCAGTCTGGCTCTCAGCCGGTGACCAGACCTCTCTTGGCGGCGGTTTGACGCTATTTTCCCGTTCCTCGCGTTTACAATTGTCTTTTATATCACATTGGCGGGAAAATTGCAAGATGGTTTTTCATACGGAGTTAGACAAATACGCGTCCGAGTGGTACAATGTCAGGCAACGGGGAGCGCGCCGCCCCGACCGGAGGGCGCTGCCTGTGCAAGAAAAGAACGCTGACTGAGGAGATATGGCTATGCTGATCGCAACCGCCGCGCAGATGAGAGAGATCGACCGCGCGGCCATTCAGGACCGAGGGATCTGTTCCACACTGCTGATGGAGAACGCCGCAAAGGCCGTGGCCGAGGCATGCATCTCTCTGGTGAATCGGAGGCGGGGGGGCCGGGCCGCTGTTTTTTGCGGGCCGGGAAACAATGGAGGGGACGGCGTGGCCGCGGCCCGATTCCTGATGGAGGCCGGGCTGGAGGTCCGGGCCTTTCTGGTGGGAAAGCGGGAGAAGATGACCCCCGACTGCCGGGAGATGGAGAGTCGTCTCCGGAAGGCGGGCGGCGCGCTGGAGGACTTTGCGCCGGACGCCGCCTTTGCCTCCTGGTGTCTGGAGTGCGACGTGATGGTGGACGCTCTGTTCGGTATCGGGCTCAATACGCCTCTCTGGGGGGACCCCTACACCGCCGTGCAGATGATGAACACCTGCCCTGTGCCTGTGGTGGCGGTGGACATTGCCAGCGGGGTGGAGGCCGACACGGGGCGGATCCTCGGGGTCGCCGTGGAAGCCGATGAGACCGTTACTTTTACCTGCCCGAAGGCGGGGCATGTTTTGGGGCAGGGGGGATTGTGCTGCGGACGTCTGACTGTGGAGGACATCGGCATCCCCGCCGGGCTGATCCGGGGGCTGGACGAGACGCTCCGGGCCGTGGGGCCCGGCGACATCCATCTGCCCCGCCGGGCAAGGGACTCCTACAAGGGAGACTACGGAAAGGTTTACATTCTGGGGGGCAGCGTGGGGTACAGTGGCGCCCCTGTGTTCGCGGCACGGGCGGCGGTGCGCACCGGCGCGGGGCTGGTGTCCCTGGGCGTACCCGCCCCTCTCTGGCCCATTGCGGCCGCCAAACTGGACGAGGCCATGGCCCACCCCCTCCCATCCGGGAAAGAGGGAATGCTCTCTCTGGAGGCGACGGAGGAGACCCTCAGACGTCTGGATACCTGCGATGTGTGTCTCATCGGTCCGGGACTGGGGCGGGGGAACGGCGTGGCCTCGGTGGTGCGGCATATCCTCAGGAGTACCCATCTGCCGGTGGTGCTGGACGCCGACGGCATAAACGCTCTGGAGGGACATATAGATGTGTTGGATGCCCGCGGCGGCAGCTTCACGGTGCTCACGCCCCACGACGGAGAATTTGTCCGCATCGGCGGAGATCTTTCCGGCGGGGACCGCCTGGCGGCGGCCAGGTCGTTCGCCACGGAGCACGGCTGCGCGCTGGTGCTCAAGGGACACCGTACCATCGCGGCCTTCCCCGACGGCACGGCTTATATCAACACCACGGGAAATCCGGGCATGGCCAAGGGGGGCAGCGGCGACGTACTGGGGGGAATCATCATCTCTCTGCTGGGGCAGGGGCTGACGGCCCGGGAGGCGATCCCCATGGCGGTATGCCTCCACGGCATGGCGGGTGACCTGTGCGCCCGGGAGCTGGGGGAGTATGGTATGACGCCCAGCGATATGATCGAGCGGCTGCCTCTGGTCATGAAGACCTTTGAGCGCCGGTCCTGAGGCATCCCGCAGGTCAAAACGATTCAGGAGGAGAAAAAAGTGCGCAAGAGAACTGTGTGCGCACTAATGATGACCCTGTGCCTGCTGGCCGCCTGTGGCGGAGAAGCGGGAACAGGCAACAACACCGATGAATTGGCGCTGGACATCCGGGCAGACTACCTCTCTATGTCCGGCTGCACCGCCCGGATGGACGTCACCGCAGACTATGGGGAAAGAGTCTACACATATACCCTGGACCTCAGCTATCAGAAGGACGGGGACACCACGCTTGCGGTAGTCGCGCCTGAGGAAGTGGCGGGTGTGACCGCGCGGCTGAGCGGGGAGGAGACCTTCTTGGAGTTCGACGGCGTGAGCCTGGAGACAGGGCCGCTGGACGATACCGGGCTCTCTCCGCTCAGCGCGGCTCCGGCCCTGCTCCGCTGTGCCAGGGAGGGCTTCATTGCGGAGAGCGCCCTGGAGACAGTGGGAGAGAGCGAGTGCCTCAAAGTGGTCTGCCGGGACCCGGAGGTACAGCCCGGCACGGGAACAGAGGTCTCCCTGTGGTTCGATGCGGGCACCCATGCCCTGAAACAAGGGGAGATCCTCTCAGACGGGGCCCGGATCGTGGCCTGTATTTTTACACAATTCAGCATGACGACATAAGAAAGAGGCCAGAGAAATGGACGATGTACAGAAGCGGACGTGGGCGGAGATCGATCTCTCCCGTCTGGAGCACAATTACCGGGCGCTGCGGGCGCTGGCGGGGCCCAAATGCAAATTTTTAGGGGTGGCGAAGGCCAACGCTTATGGCCACGGGGCGGTCCCCGTGGCCCGCAAGCTGGAGAAGCTGGGGTGCGACTACCTGGCCGTGGCCTGCCTGGATGAAGCCGTAGAGCTTCGGGAGGCGGGGGTGGGGACGCCCATCCTGATCCTGGGCCCCACTGCGCCAGAGTATACCGGCGAGCTCTTGGACCGGGATCTCACCCAGACGGTGGGGGATGCGGAGACCGGGTTGGCTTTTGCCCGCGGCGCCGAGGCCCGGGGCGGGACGCTGAAGGTCCACCTCAAGGTGGACACGGGCATGTCCCGGCTGGGCTTTCTCTGCAACGAGGCGTCCATGGACGCCTCCGTGGCGGACATTGCCCGGATCTGCGCGCTGCCCGGCCTGCGTGCGGAGGGAATCTTTACCCATTTTTCCGATGCCGACGGCAGCGAGGAATACACCATGTGCCAGTTCACACGGTTTCTCGATACGCTGGACAAGCTCGCCGCCCGGGGCGTGCGCTTTGAGATTCGCCATTGCGCGGCCAGCGCCGCTGTGTTAAACTACCCCTGTACCCACCTGGATATGATCCGCCCCGGCATCGCCCTTTACGGTCACTATCCGGCGCCGGATATGGAGCACACTTGTCCGCTGCTGCCAGTGCTCTCCCTCAAATCCAGAGTGGCGGCGGTCAGAGCGCTGCCCGCCGGTACACAGGTGAGCTATGGCCGCACCCACACGCTGAAACGGGACAGCCTGCTGGCGGTCTTGCCGGTGGGCTATGCAGACGGTTTTTTCCGCCTGTTCTCCGACCGGCTTGCAGTGGAGCTCCGGGGGCGGAGAGCCCCCCTGGTGGGACGGGTCTGTATGGACCTGTGCATGGTGGACGTCACGGACATTCCCGGAGTGGTCCCCGGCGATGTGGCCACCCTCTACGGGGACAAGACGCCGGTGGAAGCGGGCGCGGAACTGGCAGGCACCATTCCGTATGAGCTCCTGTGCGACGTGTCCCCCCGTGTGCCGAGGGTCTATAGGGGAGAATAGGGTCCCCAAGCGCCTGGCGCGCATACAATGGACCGGGAGGCATAGCATCGGGCAGGCGGCGGGAAGACCATCCGCTTCCTGATATTTCAAGACAAGTGTATAAATCCCGCCGCCCCGTGGGAGAATCATAGTGACGGCGTTACATAGGCTTCCGCCTGAGGTGACGCTGGTAACTATCTTCCAGCGGAGTGTGAGCATGAGTGGATAACAGCGTGAAACGCGGTGACATTTTTTACGCCGATCTGAGCCCTGTGGTGGGCAGCGAACAGGGGGGTGTCCGCCCGGTCCTTATCGTCCAAAACGACACAGGCAACCGGCACAGCCCTACGGTGATCGCCGCCGCCATCACATCCCAGACCGGCAAGGCCAAGCTCCCGACGCACATTGAGCTGGCCGCCATGAATTACGGCCTGCCCAAGGATTCCGTGGTCCTGCTGGAGCAGATCCGGACTTTGGATAAAAAACGGCTGAGAGAGAAGATGGGTCGGCTGGACGACAAGCTGATGCATCAGGTGGATTCCGCCATCGCAGTGAGCTTCGGCCTGCACCCCGAACAATTGGTATGAGGAGAAAGGGCCGTCCCCGGCGGGCGGCCCCCTCTGCCCCTGACTTGGAGGTTACATATGAGAAAGCCAATGAACCCCATTTTGACCGCAGTCGCTGTATCGGGCGCCCTGTCGCTCCTGCTCGGGGCCGCAGCCGGAACCCAGACAGACCCGCTGGTCACCCTGAGTTATCTCAACGATGTGAATACGCCCGCCATTCTCAAAGAGGTGGACGCCAGGCTGGACACGAGGGAGCAGGCCCTGGTGGACAAGCTCAACGCCTCCATTGCCCAGTATGAAAAGGATATGGAGGAGCAGTTGGCCGCCGCCGGCGGAGGGACGGCGTCCTCTTCCGCCGTCTTTGCCGTGGTGACGGTGAAGGCCGGGCAGAAGCTGCTGGGCGGTGTGGGCTGTGAATTTCTGCTCCGCAGCGGGAGCGCCGTCTGTGTGGCGGCTTCGGCGCCGGGGCTTATCGACTCCACCGATGGAGCTACCCTGGCAAGCGGCGGCGCCATACAGCCCAACCACCTCTATCTTTCCACCGCAGAGGGCCGGGGACTCCAGGCGGGCAGTGACGCGACGGTCCTGGTGCGGGGAAGCTACCAGATCTCCTGAGGGGAAACGGGGCGCGCTGATTTCCACCTCTGCGAAAGATTTTAATTGAACCGGGCGGAGGGGAGGCATTTGCCTCCCCTCCGCCCGGTTCAATGTCTATCCCTCCCCCGGCTGCCGCCCGGAGGAGGGATGCTCCCGGCGTGACCGGGAGGATGATCGATGTCCTCGCCCACTGTGGCGGCGGGAAGAATGGACGCCTTGCCATATTTGCTGCGGATCCCGTCCACCGTATGTTCCAGGCGCTCCCGCCTTTGCCGCTGGGGTGTGGTGTCGGTGCGAAACAGGTCCAGCTGCTCCGTGACCTCCCCTTCGGGGACCAGATTCTGCCCGGTGATGGTAAGGGCGCGTATAGGCACCTTGGGGTTCCAGGCCTCCCGGATGAGGGCCATCACCGCGCGGCTGATATCCCGGGAAACATAGCTGGGAGAGCCCAGCCGTTTCTGGCGGCAGATATCCCTGAAATTTGGGTCCCGGATGGTCACCTGTACGGTGGAACATTTCAGCGCGTATTTGCGCAGGCGCATGGCCACGCTGTCCGAAAGGAGGGCTACGCCGGTGTGGATGTCCTCCCATCCCAGCAGATTGCGGCGGAACGTAATGCCGTTGCCCACGGATTTCGGGGGAGGGGACTCCCCGGCGCGGGTGACCGGACTGTGCTCCAACCCAGCGGCGTAGTCGTAGAGCTGCCCTCCCTGCTTGCCCAGCAGGCGGACCAGCCCCTCACGGCCGAAGGCCGCCAGATCGCCGATGGTGCGTACGCCATATTCCTGGAGCACCTTGTCGGCCGCACGGCCGACAAACAGAAGGTCCGTGACCGGAAGGGGCCAGACCTTGGCCGGTACGTCCGCCCGGGTGATGACCGTGGTGGCGTCGGGTTTTTTCATGTCGCTGCCCAGCTTGGCAAAGACCTTGTTGAAGGAGACGCCCACCGAGATGGTGAGGCGCTCCTCCCGGCGGACCACCGCCCGGAGCTCGTCTGCAATATCCCGTGCGTCACCGCCGAAGAGGTGCATGGAGCCGGTGATGTCCAGCCAGCTCTCGTCAATGCCGAAGGGCTCTACCAGATCGGTATAGCGCTCATAAATGGCGTTGATCCGTCGGGAGACCCGGCGGTACTCCTCATGGTGGGCGGGAAGGAGAATGAGGCCGGGACACTTTTTCCGGGCCTGCCAGATGGTCTCCGCCGTTTTGACCTGGAAGCGTTTGGCCGCTTCGTTTTTTGCCAGGATAATGCCGTGCCGGCTCTCCGGATCTCCGCATACGGCCACCGGCTTGTCCCAGAGGTCGGGCCGGTCCCGCAGCTCTACCGAGGCATAAAATCCGTTGAGATCACAGTGCAGTATGGTCCGCTCCATGGCGCTCCCTCCCCGTAAAAGTATAGCACAAAGACGAGAAGTGGTCAAACGAATGTTCTATATCAAAAAATTCCAGATAGGCAAGACAAAAACGGCGGGCCCGACTGCGGTCGGGCCCACCATTTGTGGGGAGCTGCATTTTTCAGATGACGTCCATCAGCACCAGCGCCAGCAGGACAAAGGTGGCCATCAGGGCCAGGGAGAAGAGCAGATAGCCCGCGCTGGAGCGCCGGGGCTGAGAGTGCTCGGAGGCCGGGATCAGATTGGCGCGGCGCAGGGCGGTGACCACGGGCTTATAGAGCAGAAGGGTAGCGGCCATGTTCATGCCGCCCTTGACCAGATTGAAGGGGAGGAAGACAGGCACCAGCATGGCGGCCACAGCTTCCCGCGGCAGGCCCTGATAGATGGGGGTGATGAGGTAATTCCACAGCAGCATCACGCCCGTCAGCATCAGTACGCCCAGCCCCAGCCCCAGGATGGCGCCCCGCATGGTGTGGCGGCGCTTATAGACGAAAGAAGCGGTGCAGCAGAAGCTGCAGGTGGCCAGCACGTTCATGACGAAGCCGATGGGGCCGGTATGGCTGATGGTGACCATCTCCACGAAGGCCACCACAATGGACACCGCGGCGGCGGCCACAGGGCCAAAGGTAAAGCCGCCGATGCAGATGATGACATCCTTGAAGTCGAAATCCAGGAAGCCGTTGACACTGGGTAGCAGCTTGGAGAGCAGCATCACCACATAGGCGATGGCAGAGAGCATGGCCAGGGTGGTGACCGTCCTGGTGTTCATTGCGGGACGGGCGCTGGTTTTGGTCAGGGTGGGTTCGGACATAAAAATATGCGCTCCTTTCAGGCGCGGCCTTTTCTCCCGACCGCGCCCCCATGTAGTAGAAAACACCTGAAAGACGGAATGTCTTCCAGGTGTTAAAAACAAACATGGGGAAAGGTGCGCGTTTTAACACATCTTCTTCCATCCAGACTTCGCGCCGCCGATTCAAAGCGCGTCACTGTCGGTCCCGGAGTTCCACCGGATCAACTGTGCGGAAACACAGGTCGCGGACTATACCGCCGATCGGGATTTTCACCCTGCCCTGAAGACATTTTCGATTCAGTTGTTTTCTCTTTCTTTATTATACATGGGTCCAGCAAAAATGCAACCCCCTTTTTTGTATTTTTGAAAAACAAATGTTCGATAAACATTGACTTGCCAGTCGGGATATACTAGAATAAAAGAAACAAAACAAGGGCGGGGCGCCCCGGGAGGTATGATGTGAAGAGAGAGCAGAGCTGCTGTTTTACCGGCCACAGGCCGGACAAACTTCCATGGGGGGAGAATGAGTCCGATCCCCGTTGTCTGGCGCTGAAAAGGCGGCTGGAGGAGGAATTGACGCAGGTATACAATCGTGGGTACCGACATTTCATCTGTGGTATGGCCCGGGGGTGTGACCTCTACTTCTGCGAGGCTGTGCTGGAGCTGCGGAGCCGCCGTCCGGGCATCACGCTGGAGGCCGCCATCCCTTGTGAGGAGCAGGCGGCCCGCTGGCGGGAGCGGGACCGGAGCCGCTATTTCAGACTGATGGAGCAGTGCGATTTTGAGACCATGGTCCAGCACCGGTACACCTCCGGCTGTATGCAGCGCCGGGACCGGTACATGGTCGACCACGCCGGACTTTTGATTGCAGCTTACGACGGCATGACGCTGGGCGGGACCATGTATACCCTGACCTATGCCATGCGGCAGGGGCTGGAGACCCTGATCCTGGATATCGAACGAAAATAGCAAGAGGGCCCCGGACCTTATGATCCGGGGCCCTCTTTCATACAAGTGAAAGACCGCTGGGCCGTGCGCCACGCGGAAAGAGCTGGTTACAGCGCCAACAGTTCGATTTTACTGTCATTGGCGGAGGCCTTTAACTGGGTAATGGGGGACATATAACTCTCGATGATCTTGGTGGCGATGGGGTCCTCCAAGTCCTTTTGAACCTGCCGGCGCAGGTTCCGGGCGCCGTAAGCCACCGAGTAGGAGGTCTTGACCAAGTGCTCCAGCACGCTCTCGTCCCAGGAGAAGGAAATCCCCTTCTCCCTGAGGTTATCGGTGAGCTCGCCCAGCATGATCCGGGCGATGGACTTGAAGTTCCCCTCCGTAAGGCGGTTGAAATAGACCACTTCATCCACGCGGTTGATGAACTCAGGACGCAGGAAGCCCTCCAGAGCTTTCATGGCCTTGTCCTTGCCCTGCTCATTGGCGGTGCGGCCAAAGCCCAGGGACCCCATGCCCTTGTCGCTGCCGGCGTTGGAGGTCATGACGATGACAGTATTCTCAAAGTTCACCACACGCCCCTGGGCGTCGGTGATATGACCGTCGTCCAGGATCTGGAGCATGATGTTGAGGACATCCGGGTGCGCCTTCTCGATTTCGTCAAAGAGAATGACGCAGTAGGGCTTGCGGCGCACCTTTTCGGTCAGCTGGCCGGCCTCGTCGTAGCCCACATAGCCCGGAGGAGAGCCGATGATACGGCTGACGGCGAATTTCTCCATAAACTCCGACATATCCAAACGGATGAGAGATTCGGGGGAATTGAACATATCCTGTGCCAGGCGCTTGACCAGCTCGGTTTTTCCCACGCCGGTGGAGCCTACAAAGATGAAGGAGACAGGCTTGCGCTTGGAGGCGATGCCCACCCGGCCGCGGCGGATGGCGTTGGCCACCTCGTGGACGGCTTCGTCCTGGCCGATGATATGGGTTTTGAGCCGCTCCTCCAGGTGGGCCAGGCGTTCGTATTCCTGCTCCTGGATCTGGCTGGCGGGGATCTTGGTCCACAGCTCGATGACCCGGGCCAGGTTTTCCACCGTGAGGGCGGGGGTGCACTGGTCGGCCAGACCGTCTTTCTCTGCGCTGAGCTGGAGCTCCTGGCTCTTCAGTACAGCCAGCCTCTGGTAGGCGCGCTCGCTGTTGGCCCGCTCCAGGTTGGATTTTTCCTGTGCCACCAGATTGAGCTGCTGCTGGAGCTCCGTCAGCTTGGCCTGCCGGAGCTCGGGCTCGGCGTCGTTGGGGGTGGACTCCAGCTTTTCCTTCTGCTGGAGAAGGGTGGTCTCCCTGCGGCGGAGTTTGTCAAAGGCTTCGCCGGATTTGTCATTGGCGGCCGCCAGCATGACCTCCCGCTCTTTGGCGATGTCGGCAAGCTCCTTGTCGATCTGCATGACCCGGGTGAGGGCCTTGTTGTGGAGGTTTACGTCGGAGCTGGCCTCGTCGATGAGGTCGATGGCCTTGTCGGGGAGGAAGCGGTCCGTGATGTACCGCTCGGACATCGTAACGGCCAGGCGGCACATCTCGGGGGAGATGGTCACATGGTGGTAGTTCTCATAGTAGGGGGCGATACCCTTGAGGATGGCCACGGAGTCCTCAAGGGAGGGTTCATCCACCATAACAGGCTGGAAACGCCGCTCCAGGGCGGAATCCTTCTCAATGTATTTGCGATACTCGGTAAGGGTAGTGGCGCCGATGACCTGGATCTCGCCCCGGGAGAGGGCGGGCTTGAGGATATTGGCTGCGCTCATGGAGCCCTCGGCATCGCCGGCACCCACCAGATTGTGGACCTCGTCGATGACCAGGATGATGTTGCCCAGCTTCTTGATCTCCTCAATGAGTCCTTTCATCCGGCTCTCGAACTGCCCACGGAACTGGGTGCCCGCCACCAGAGAGGTGAGGTCCAGCAAATAGACCTCCTTGTCCAACAGCTTGTAGGGGACGTTCCGCTCCGCGATGCGCAGGGCAAGCCCCTCGGCAATAGCGGTCTTGCCCACGCCGGGCTCGCCGATGAGGCAGGGGTTGTTTTTCTGACGGCGATTCAGGATCTGGACCACCCGCTCCAGCTCGGAGTCGCGGCCGACGATACGGTCCAGCTTGCCCTCCTGGGCGCGGTTGGTGAGGGAGATACAGTAATTCTCCAAGAATTTCCGTTTGGGCGCGCGGTCCTTGCCCGGCTTTTCCTCCCGCTGCTGGCGGGTCTGTTCCCCGCCGCGAGCGGGGCCGCCGGAGTCGGCGGGCGGCTGCCCGCCGAAAAGCTTATTGAGAAAGGGGAACGTGGCGGTCCGGCCCTCGTCGTCCTCATCGGGATCGCCGTCCTCCTGGGGGAGAAGACCCTCCATACCCTCAGCGCCGCCAAAAGCCGACATCATCTCGTTGGTGAGACCTTCCAGGTCCTCGTCGTTGATGCCCATCTTCTGCATCATATCTTCCACGGGCTTGATTCCCAGTTCCTTGGCGCACTTGAGGCAGAGACCCTCGTTTTTGGTCTCTCCGCCCTCGATGCGTGTGACGAAAATCACGGCCACGTTTTTATGGCATCGGGAACAAAGTGTAGGCTGCATTTTGTTACTCCTTTTGGAGGATGGGTCGCACTGCATACACCCTCCAGTGTAGCTAAAGTAGCATGGAATTGTGAACTAGTGATGAATTTCGTGTGAAAACATTTAGGGTATGTTTGAGAACCGGGACAATGGCCGGCTGCCGGACATTTTGACCGACGGGCAGTCTGGGAGCGGGAAAGGACCCGTCGATCGGATGCGCTCACAGGTCTTGAACAAGGGATCAAGCCGCGCGGGCGCCCAAAATCAAGGCCACCGGATTGGTGGTGAGGAAGAACTTGAGAAGGGTGGTCTGCTCCACCGTCTCCTCGGGGATGATGTGTCCCAGGTAGCGTATCACCCACGCACACAGGAAGAGAATGGCGCAGCCCTTGACGAGGCCCAGGAGCGCCCCTCCGGTCTTATTGAGAAAATGGAGGCCGGGGAGGCGGGCGACCAGATCCAGGGCGTGGCTGAACACGGTCCAGGCCACCAGGACGATCACAAAGCCGGCGACAAAGAGGATCATGTAGGCCACCGTTTCGGCGATGGAAGCGGCCACGGCGGCGGCCGTGCTGGCGGCCACGTCGGTCATGCCCTGCTCCACCGCCTTGTCGATGGCGTCCACCGCGCTCTGATAGAGCCCCATATCCTTGAGGATATCCAGGATGTCTGCGAGGGGAACGTCAACAGATGCCTCGGGGAGCGCGCCGTCGGAGGAGGGAAGGGCCGCCTGCATCTGCTCCTCCAGCCGGGATTCGATGGCGGAGGCAAATTTGGGTTCCAGGTAGTCGGCCACCTTGGGGGCCAGCAGATCGGCAAGAAAGTTGCCGCCGATGAAGGCCACCAGGACGGCAACCAGGCCGCACAGGGAGAGCAGGAGACCGCGGGACGCCCCGTGGAGGGCGAAACCGGCGAGGATGAGCAGGATAACGACGTCAAAGAGGATCGCAGTGGTTGTCATGATTACACCTCGGTATCGATCGAAAGGGGAAGGAACTGGGACGGATCAGCCCGGAATATAGAGCCGGGCGGTCTCGCCGCCCACCAGAAAGGCGGTACCGTCGCTGCGGAGGACCACGCTGCGGGCGCCCATGGTATTTTCCAGCGCGTCATAGAGCTGAAGATCTTTGGTATAGAGGGTGAGCCCTGCCGCGGTGAGCACCGCCACATAGCGGCCGGAGGCGTCCAGGTCCAGCACTTGGTCCTCCAGGTCCAGAGAGGCCAGCTCCTGGCCGTCAGCGCCCACTGTGACCAGCGCGGCGCCGCTGCCGGCACGGTATTTACCCAGCAGCAGGGCGGAAAAGCCATCGCCCTCCAGGGCGTAGTCCTTGAGGTAGCGCCCGGCATAGTCGTAGTGTACGGCGGCGGAACCGTCGGCCCGGGCCACGGAGAGACTGCTCTCACCCAACGCCCAAAAGGCGGAGCCGTCGGCACGGAGGTCCAGAATGGCGTTGTTGCCCAGAGAATAGGAGGCGAAGGGGACGTCGCCATCCAGCGCATAGAGATCCAGACCGCTTTCAAATACGTCCTCATTCTGTCCCACGGTGAGTACGGCCACGGTCTTGCCGTCGTCGGAGAGGAGGCCGTCAGTCACAAACCGGGTGGAAATCCGGATGCCCACCACCGGATGTCCGCCGCTGCTGTAAACGGTGACCACGCCCTTATAGCCGGACTCCCGGGTGGTGACCGCGAAGGAGCCGCCGGGGCCCATTCGGGCGGAGAGGATCTCGTGTCCCTGCTCCGTGTTCAAGACGAAGGAAGTGGAGCGGTCCTCGTAAGTATGGAGAACATTGCCGCCCGCGTCATAGATCAGCGCGGCCGAGCCGCAGGTATCCGCCACGGGCCTGTTGAGGGTGAGGGATTCATTGAGGTATTCAACGCCGCCGGAGGAGTAGAGCCGCACCCCGGCAGTGGACCATACCAACAGATCGTCTCCCACCCGGGAATAACCGCCCTTGCCCGCGCTGTCGTACTGGAAGGACTCAGTCTGGCCCGAATCGCTCTTCTCCAGAGAGCGGTAGACGAACCACCGCCTGATGGAATCGAAGTTCAGCCTGTCACGGTAGACCACCGCCGCTACCGCGCCCAGCAGAAGGGCCAGTGTGACCAGAAAGGCCAGCAGGCGGACAAAAATGTTCGGTTTTTTCTTCGGCGCCGGAGGGACCGGCTTCAGCTCTTCCATGTTATGCGCTCCTGTGCGGCGGAATTACAGTACGTCTTCGTCGTACCACAGTTGGGTCATATAGAGTCCGCCGGGTGGGACGGTGGGGCCGGCGGCGGTCCGATTCCTGCTTTCCAGGATGGCGCTCACGTCCTCGGGGGCAAACTTGCCCTCGGCGGCGTAAACGCAGGTACCCACCATAGCCCGCACCATATTGTAGAGGAACCCGTTGGCACATACCCGGCACTCGATGAGATCGCCGGTGCGGGTGATGTTGAAGTAGTGGACGGTGCGCACCGGGGACCTGACCTCGGTGCCCACAGCGCGGACGGCGGAAAAGTCGTGGGTGCCCACAAAGCAGTCCGCAGCGCGCTGCATGATGGATTCGTCCAGATGTTTGGGATAGAACCAGGCTCGGTTGACATAAAAAGCATTTCCCAGCCTGGAGTTATAGATGCGGTAGGTGTACTCCTTCCTGAGACAGGACCCAATGGCGTTGAAATGCTCCGGTACCTCGGTGGCCTTAACCACCACGATATCGTCGGGAAGACGGGTGTTCACCGCCAGAGGGATGCGGTCCGTGGGAATGGAGGAACGGGTGTGGAAATTGGCGATATACACCTCCGCATGGACGCCGGCGTCCGTGCGCCCCGCCCCGGTACACTTGACGGGGTGGCACACCACCGTGGAGAGGGCCTTTTCCAGCGTCTCGGCCACGGAGACGGCGTTCTTCTGCACCTGCCAGCCGTGGTAGGCGGTGCCCACGTACATCAATTTCAGGGCAATATTTCTCTCCTGCATGGCGCCTCCCGTCAAAAAAGCGTCGTGCGGCGCAGCAGGATGACGACGGCCACCAGGACGGCGCTCCCCGCCAGGGTGAGATAATCCCGCGCCTCGAACTTGAGTTGACGCAGGCGGGTGCGGCCCTCACCGCCGTGGTAGCAGCGGCACTCCATGGCCACGGCCAGTTCGTCGGCCCGCCGGAAGGCAGAGATAAAGAGGGGGACCAGCAGGGGGACCAGGGCTTTGGCCTTCTGGAGGAGGTTTCCGGTGTCGAAGTCGGCGCCCCGCGCCTTTTGGGCGGACATGATCTTGTCGGTCTCCTCGATCAGGGTGGGGATGAACCGGAGGGCGATGGACATCATCATACTCAGCTCATGGACGGGGACCCGAACCTTTTTGAGGGGGCCCAGCAGCTTTTCCAGGCCGTCGGTGAGCATGATGGGAGAGGTGGTATAGGTGAGCAGGAAGGTGCAGGTGATGAGAAGGGTGATGCGCAGGATCATGAAGAAAGCGGCCCACAGACCCTCCACGGTGATCTTCAGAAACTTCCACTGCCAAATGGGGGCGCCAGGAGTGTAGAAGATATTGAGGATGGCGGTGAGCACGATGATGAAAAGGATCGGCTTCATGCCACGCAGAATGGTCTTGAGGTGCACTTTGGAGACGGCGATGGCGCAGGCCAGTACCGCCAGAAGGAGCCCATAGGCCAGAAGTCCCTTGGCGGTGAAGAGGGCCACGATATAGAGCACCACGAAGAGCAGCTTGGTCCTGGGGTCCAGCTTGTGGATGACGGTGGAGCCAGGAAAGTATTGGCCCAGTGTAATGTCCTTCAGCGCCATTACCTCGCCCCCTTTCGGGCCAGGCAGTCGCGAACGGCGGCCTTGGCCTGCTCGATGGTATAGACGGAGGGATCGACGTCTACGCCCATGGCCTTGAGCCGGTGGAAGACCCGGGTCACCTGGGGAACGCCCAGACCCATCGCTTCCAGCTCATCCCCGTGAGCAAAGACCTCTCTGGGCGGGCCGGAGAAGGGGATACGCCCGCCGCTGACCACGACCAGGCGGTCCACAGTGCGGGCCACCTCCTCCATGGAGTGGGAGACCAGGATAATGGTGGCGTTTTTGGCCCTGTGATAGTCGCGGATGTTGCCCAGAATGGATTCCACGCCCACAGGGTCCAGACCGGCGGTGGGCTCGTCCAGCACCAAAACGGCGGGCTCCATGGCGATGACGCCGGCAATGGCGACCCGGCGCTTCTGGCCGCCGGAGAGCTCGAAGGGGGACTTTTCCAGCACCGGGTCGGCAAGCCCCACAAAGGCTGCGGCGTCCCGGACCCGACGGTCAATCTCCGCCTCGTCAAGCCCCATGTTGCGGGGGCCGAAGGAGATATCCTTGTAAACCGTCTCCTCAAAGAGCTGGTACTCCGGATACTGAAAGACCAAGCCTACCTGAAAGCGGGTCTGGCGGGTGCGCTCCTTGGTCTCCCAGATGTCGCGCCCTTCGAAGAGGACCCGGCCCGAGGTGGGCTTCAGCAGGGCGTTCAAATGCTGGATCAGAGTGGACTTGCCGGAACCCGTCCGGCCGATGATGCCGAGATATTCCCCGCGGTAGGCGGTGAAGTCCACATCCACCAGGGCGCCGTGCTCGAAAGGGGTGCCGGCGGAGTAGATGTGGCTGAGCTTTTCCGTCTGAATGATCGCTTCCAAAGGAAATCAGTCCTAACGTTATAGTGGTGCACGCCCGGATATGGGTCGCGCCCGAGAACGAGAAAATGCGCAGTGGTTACGGTTGCTCCAATTGATTCACGCATTCACGCAGAGAGGAGATTTGGGCTTCCAAGAGGCGGACACGCCGCCAAAGAGCGGCGATGAGCCCGCCGACAGCGGTGAGAATCAGGCTGAAGAATATCCTGGCACCTAGGGAGAGATAGAGTTCAAAGGTGTAGCCGAAAATGGTAAATACAAATATAAATGCTAGAAAAAGGATAATACAGATTCCGGTCAGCGGGTGAAAGCTTGGGTCGCTCAGCATGGGGGATTCGCTCCTTCCTTCTCCAGAAGGCGATATAGCGCCTGGGCACACTCTTCGTCGGAGAGGGCGTCCAGGGGCAGCGCCAGCCCCTCCTGCCGGAGTTCATAGCACAGCTCCACCGTCTCGGGGACGGTGAGTCCCACGGCCTTAAGGCCCTCCACGTCGGCAAAGACCTCTTTGGGTGTGCCGTCCGCCACCACATGGCCGCCGGCCATGACCACCAGGCGGTCCGCCTGGGCGGCCTCGTCCATATGGTGGGTGATGAGGACCACCGTGACGCCGGCCCTCCGGTTGAGCTGCTTGACGGTATCCATGACCTCTTTGCGGCCCACGGGGTCCAGCATGGCGGTGGGCTCGTCCAGCACGATGCAGCGGGGGCGCATGGCGATGACGCCGGCAATGGCGACCCGCTGCTTTTGGCCGCCGGAGAGCAGATGGGGGGCATGCTCCCGAAATTCATACATACCCACTGCCTTCAGCGCGTCGTCCACGCGCCGGCGGATCTCGGCGGGGGGGATGCCGAGGTTTTCGGGGGCGAAAGCCACGTCCTCCTCCACCACGTTGGCGACGATCTGGTTATCCGGGTTTTGAAAGACCATACCCACCGTGCGGCGGATATCCAGCAGCAGATTGTCGTCGGCGGTATCCATGCCGCTGACAAATACCTTGCCGCCGGAAGGCAGCAAAATGGCGTTCATATGCTTGGCCAATGTGGACTTGCCGGAGCCGTTATGCCCCAGCACGGCGACAAAGGACCCCTCCTCGATCTCCAGATTCACGCCGTCCAGCACCACGGGAGAGACGCCTTCGGCAGTGGTGTAGGAGAAGCGGAGGTCCTGTGTTTGAATGATACTGCCCATAAAAAGACTCCTTTGATGGAATGGGGACCTGCCGGATATGCAGCCTAGCGGTCGGCCACCCAGCGCCCGGTGGCCCCGGCTGGAAGGACCAGGCCGCTGTCGGTAACGGGGAGCCCCAGCTCGCCGCTGTCGGTATGGCCGCCGTGGCGCTTTGTGACCACCGTTTCCAAAATATAGGTGAGCACCGACGGAGCAAGCCCTGTGGTGTAGGAGTTGATCAGAAAGAAAAGGGGCTCTTTGGAGAGTACGCCCGCCACCAGCTCCACAAAGGGATAGAGGTTGTCCTCCAGCTTCCAGACCTCGCCGGAAGGGCCGCGCCCATAGGAGGGGGGGTCCATGATGACGGCATCGTACTGTCGGCCCCGTCGAATCTCACGCTCTACAAACTTGCCGCAGTCGTCGATGATCCAGCGGATGGGCGCGCCCTCCAAGCCGGAGAGCTTGGCGTTCTCACGGGCCCAGCTCACCATGCCCTTGGCGGCGTCCACATGGCACACCGAGGCCCCCGCGGCCGCGCAGGCCACGGTGGCTCCGCCGGTATAGGCAAAGAGATTGAGCACGGAGATAGGGCGGTTTGCCTTGCGGATGCGCTCCATGCAGAAATCCCAGTTGGCGGCCTGCTCAGGGAAAAGGCCGGTGTGCTTGAAGTTCATGGGCTTGACCTGAAAGGTGAGGTCCCGATAAGCGATCTTCCACTGCTGGGGCACATCCTTCTTTTCCCACTGGCCGCCTCCGGTGGAGGAACGGGCATATCGGGCGTCGGGACGGCGCCACAGCGGATCCTCCCTGGCAGTGTCCCAGATGGCCTGGGGATCGGGCCGCACCAGGATGCAGTCTCCCCATCGCTCCAGCTTTTCCCCTCTGCCGCAGTCGATGAGCTCATAGTCGCGCCATTTATCCGAGACCCACATACCTCTGGTCCTCCCTGTTTCCATGCAAATCGCTTGATTATATCATAAAAAAAGGAGGGGGTCAATTCTTACCGCAACGAGGAAATCCCGCAGAAAACATTGAGTTGGGGCGGGAAATGTGGTAAAATAGCAAAATCAGAAGAAACGGGAGGTAACGTCCTATGAATCCAGCCGAAAACTCCTTTCGGACCGCCGTTGTGGGCGGGTTTAACCGTCAGGACGTCCTGAATTATATCGAGTCCAGCGCAAGGGAGTCCAAGGAACGGGTCGCCGCGCTGCAAAAAGAGGCGGAGGAGGCCAAACAGGCCGGAGAGGCTGCCCGCAGAGAGGCCGATGCCGCCAAGGGGCGCGAGGATGTGCTGAAGCGGGACCTGGAGCGGCTGCAGAAGGCGGAGGCAGAAAAGAGCGCCTCTCTGGAGAGCGCCCAGTCCGATCTGGAGCAGGTGCGCCGGGAGTTGGCGGAGCTGCGGGAAGCACTGGGTGCCCTTAAGGACAAGGCGGCCCGGTGGGAGAGCGGCGCGAAGGCCTATGCGGAGCTCAAGGACCGCACCGCCACCATTGAGCTGGAGGCCCACCAGAGGGCCAGGGCCATCGAGAGCCAGGCCGAGGAAAAGGCGAAAAAGGTCCGTACGGCGGCGGAACAGATCCTGTATAAAGTGCAGGCGGGCTACGGACGCCTGCGGGGAGATGTGGATGCCACCATTACCCATGCCTCCGGCGAGATGGACCGGGTGGACAGGGCGCTGGAGCAGGTGCGCGCCGAGTTTGCTGAGCACGACGCGGCACTGGAGCGTCTCCTCCAGTCCTGCCGGGAGTGTACCGGCTGTAAGGCGCCGGAGCCCCTTCCTCTGGAGGACAAGTAGCGCTGAAAGGGCGGGCCGAAAAACGGCCCGCCCTTTTCATAGACCGCCAGCGGTTATTTTTTCGCAAAACGGTACAAACTGACCCAAATGAGATTTGGGAGGTTTTTCTATGGACGAGACCAGACAGAGGCAGGAGACCGGGGGAGAGGACGCCGAGGAGCGAGACAGCCGGCAGCAGCAGATCGTGGATATGGGCTCCGCCACCATCAAAACGGAAAAGGGGACCATCCACACGCTCACCATTGTGGGACAGATCGAGGGGCACCAGATCCTGCCCCCCACCAGCAAATCCACAAAATATGAACATGTCATGCCCTTGCTGGCCTCGGTGGAGGAGAGCGACGAGGTGGACGGACTGCTTATCCTGCTCAACACGGTGGGGGGAGACATTGAGGCGGGGCTTGCCATTTCAGAACTCATCTCCAGCATGCGGAAGCCCACGGTCTCCTTGGTACTGGGCGGCGGGCATTCCATCGGGGTGCCCCTGGCGGTGTCGGCCAAGGTCTCCTTCATCGCGCCCTCCGCGGCCATGACCATCCACCCGGTCCGCCTGTCCGGGACGGTCATCGGTGTCAGCCAGACCTTTAACTATTTCGAACGGATCCAGGACAGGATCATCACGTTTGTCACCCGCAACAGCCGCGTGAAGCGGGAGGACTTTACGAAGCTGATGCTCCAGACGGGGGAACTGGCGGCCGACATAGGCAGCGTGATCTATGGAGAGCAGGCGGTGCAGTTGGGCCTCATCGACCGCATCGGCGGCCTTGCCGACGCGCTGGAATGCCTGCACGGCATGATCGAAGAGGAGCGGCGGGAAAAGCAGACGCCTCTGGGGTCCGGCGAAAGCCGCGTGTGAGCCCGGCGCGCGGCAGCACAGGCAGGACACGCGTGCTCCTTCGGATGGTCAGGCAGGCGGGGCCTCCCGGTCGTGTGGGAGCTCCGCATAAAATGCTGGAAATGTTTTGCCCCGTGTGGTAATATACTTTTGTATGCCCATCGGACATGTCCGGCGGGACTTTATTTACCTAGGGGGAACCGTTGTGAGTTACCTGTTTTCCGTTGCCATGGGCTTTCTTCAGGGCGTGGCGGAGTTCTTGCCCATTTCCAGCTCCGGCCACCTGGCCCTGTTCCAGTATTTTTTCGGCGGACAGAATCCGGAGGAGACCGACCTCCTCTTTACGGTGCTACTCCATTTTGGAACACTGGTGGCCGTATGCGTCTACTACTGGCGGGATGTTGTGGATATGATCCGGGAGTTTTTCCTGGGAATCGGATCTCTGTTTTCCCAAAAGGGCGGCAGGGCCGCGCCGCCCCCGCCGGCCCGTCGTCTGGTGCTGATGATCGTTGTGGCCACCCTGCCCTTGTTCGCGGTCCTGCCCGTGAAAAGCAAGGTGGAGGCTGCTTTTACCAACGTTATTTTCGTCTCCGTCGCCCTCATAGCCACCGGCTTTCTTCTGTTTTTTTCCGATCGGGTCGCACAGGGCCGAAAGACAGCCAGAACTGCGACTATAAAAGACGCGCTCTTGGTGGGCTGTGCGCAGGCGGTGGGAACTCTGCCGGGCATCTCTCGGGCCGGCTCCACCATCTCAGCCGGGATGCTCTGCGGCTTTGAGCGCAGCTTCGCCGTCCGCTTTTCCTTCCTGATGTCTCTGCCCGCCGTGTTCGGCGCCAATCTGCTGGAGCTCATCGACGTGGCAAAGGAGGGCGGCTTTCAGATGGAGCTTCTGCCCATGTACCTGGTGGGCATGGCGGTCGCCGGCGTGGTGGGATACTTTGCGATCCGGCTGGTAAACCTGCTGGCGGACAAAGGTAAATTCGGCAAATTCGCCTATTATTGCTGGGCGGTGGGCCTGATCTCCCTGGTTGCCAGCTTTTTTGTAAAATAAAGATGAAATCACAGCGCGGCCGCGGCAGATCCGCGGCCGCCGGCCCCTGAAAGGATGATTCCATGGCCTCTACACAAAAGAAGAACACGGGAGGGAAGCGCGCTGCCTCCTCTTCCGGAAAGCGGACAAGCGGCGCCACGGCCCGGAAGGGGAGCGGGGGCCGCCGGTCGTCGGCCGCGCCTCAGCCCAAGCCCATCCGCCGGGAGGTGGGGGCAGTGGTCTGTCTGCTGCTGGCCTTCTTTGCCGCCTTCGGTTATTTCAACATCAAGGCCCTCTTCATTGACCTCTTTTGCAGCCTGCTCAAGGGACTCTTCGGTTACGGCTTCTGGCTGGCGCCGCCCATGCTGGCGGTGGCCAGTTACATACTGGCCTTCCATCGGGGGCGGCCCGTACGGCTGCGGCTGTGGTGCGCCCTTCTGACCCCGCTGGTCATGGGCGCGATTCTGCACCTTTTCCTCTACAAGGGGGAATTCGCCATGGGTCTGGAGGGGATACAGGGACTTTGGACCCAAGGGCTGGAGGTCAAGTGCGGCGGTGTGGTGAGCGGTCTCATTGCCGAGACGCTGGTGCTGGTATTCAGCAGAGTTGGCGGCGGCGTCATTCTCATTTTGGGACAATGCCTGATGTTCCTGGGAGCCTTTCACCTGTCGGTGGTGGACATCGTGGATGCGTTCCGAAACCGACCCCGTCCTGCGTACGAATACGAAGAGGAAGAGAAGACGCCTGAGCCGAAGCCGGCGCGGCGAAAGCCGGTTCCGGTGGAGGAGCGGCGACGCGCCGCCATTGATATCCCGGTGGACGACGGACCGGTCCCCCCGCCTGAGCGACACCCTGAACGCCCCTTCACACCCCAAAAAGAGCGGTTTTTCAATCGGAAAGCCGGCGTGCTGCCGCCCGACCAGGTGCTGACCGGCGGAAAGCCCATGGATGCGAAAGCACCTGAGGCGGCGCCCGAGACGCAGTCCCCAGCGTCCGAGGAGGCGGGGATCGAGGTGCAGCCGATCCCTGTGCCGGAACCCGCAGCCGCTGAGCCCCCAGCGCCTGTTCAGGCCGAACCGGAGGTCCCCCCGATGCCGGAGATCGAGCGGGAACCGGCCGTAGAGAAGGTGACGCCCAAGGAGGCGCGGGCGGCGGCGGCCGAGGTGAGCCGGGACATTGAAAAAGGCATGGTGGAGGCTGTGCCTGCGGCCTACCAGTATCCGCCGGTCTCTCTGCTGACGGAGGGCGGCGGCGAGGTGGGGACCAGCGCGCAGAATGAGCTGAAAATGAACCAGGAGCGGCTGTCCGATACGATCCGCTCTTTCGGCATCGAGGCGAGGATTTCAGACGTGACCCGCGGCCCCTCGGTCACCCGGTACGAGGTGGAGCTGGATCAGGGCGTCCGGCTCAACAAGCTCACCAACCTTGCCGACGACATTGCCCTGGCGCTGGGGGCCACCGGCGTGCGCATCGCCCCCATCCCGGACAAGATCGCGACGGTGGGCATCGAGGTGCCCAACAAGTTGGTCTCTCCCGTCCATATCCATGAGGTCATCGACTCCAAGGCATTTCGGGATCACGCCTCCAAGGTGGCCTTTGCCGTGGGCAAGGACATCGGCGGAAACTGCATCGTAGGCAATATTGCAAAGCTGCCGCATCTGCTGATTGCCGGTACCACCGGCTCCGGTAAGTCGGTGTGTACCAACTCCCTGATCATTTCACTCCTCTACAAGGCTACGCCGGAGGAGGTCCGCCTGATCATGGTGGACCCCAAGATGGTGGAGCTCGGTATTTACAACGGGATTCCGCACCTGCTGATTCCAGTGGTCACCGATCCCAAGAAGGCGGCGGGCGCCCTGCAATGGGCGGTCAGCGAGATGATGAAGCGGTACCGGGCCTTTTCCGAGGTGGGTGTCCGGGATCTGGCGTCCTATAATGTCCACGCAGCCAAGACCGAGGGGATGGAAAAGATGCCCCAGGTGGTGGTGGTCATCGACGAGCTGGCCGACCTGATGCTGGTGGCCGCCAAGGAGGTGGAGGAATCCATCTGCCGGGTGGCCCAGATGGGCCGTGCCGCCGGAATGCACCTCATCATCGCCACCCAGCGGCCCTCCGCCGATGTCATCACCGGCCTGATGAAGGCGAACATTCCCAGCCGGATCGCCTTTGCCGTGGCCTCCGCGCTGGAGTCCCGCATCATTTTGGATACCACGGGGGCGGAAAAGCTGGTGGGCCGCGGCGATATGCTCTATTTCCCGCTGGGTTCCGGAAAGCCTCTCCGTGTCCAGGGCTGTCTCATCTCCGATGAGGAGGTGGCGTCCGTGGTGGAGTTCATCAAGAGGCAATCCACTGCCGAGTATGACGAAGAGGTCATTCACGAGATCGAGCAGCACGCCGCCGAAAAGGACAAGCAGGGCAAGGGGGTGGGAGGCTCGGCCCCCGAAGAGGTGGGAAACGACTACGATGAGCTCCTTCCTGCCGCCATTGAGGTGGTGGTAGAGACGGGGCAGGCATCGGTCTCCATGCTCCAGCGCCGCCTGAAGCTGGGCTACTCCCGCGCCGCCCGGCTGGTGGATCAGATGGAGGAGAAGGGGATCGTAGGCCCCTTTGAGGGCTCCAAACCGCGGCAGTTGCTCATTACCAAGGAGCAATGGCAGGAGATGCAGTTCAAGCAGGGGCTGGTGGACGCCGCTCCGGAGCCCGTACCGGATGAGCTGGAGTTCGAAGGGGATGCGGTGCCCCAGAGCCGGGAACTGCCTCCCTTTGATTTGGAGGATTGAGAAATGGAAGAGAGGATCGTGCCCGCCAGTGAAGCGGACGCAGAGGTGGTCCACACCGGCCTCAGAGCCTATAACGCGGGTTTCTGCGGCGATGTTCAGGACCTCTCCTTTGCTATTCGGGACGATAAGGGGACCTGTATCGCGGGGACCGATACGTTTCGGATCGGAGAACTGATTCTGGTGGATGTCCTCTGGGTGGCGGAGAGCCGCCGGGGTCAGGGGTTGGGGCAGCGGCTCCTCTCCCATGTGGAGGAGGAGGGCCGACGACAGGGGGCCAGGCGGGTAGAGCTCAACACCTTCGGATTCCAGGCGCCCGGGTTTTATGAAAAGTTGGGCTATCGGCTGATCGGAAAGGTAGAACCCAGCGTCCGGGCTTATGGGCATTACTACTACGAAAAAGACCTGAAAGCCCTGTTCCCGACATGGAAACAGGGCTTTGATGCACATCATTGACGCGGCGCTCACGTCGGAGCGCCGAATTGACGGATGGCCTCTTCTAGCTGCTGCCGGGTCTGGACCCGGTTCTGCTCTTTCAGATGCTCCTGGAAAAAGGTGGAGTGGATTTTATAGAGCATCCGGACGAAAGAGGGGTGTTCGGAGCGGTAGGGGACGAAGCAGTACCCGGTATAGACCAGAATCAGCCGCTGCCCGTTGGCCCAGAGGCAGATGTCCGGATCCATGGGAAGAAAGCTCAGCTCCAGGTTTTCGCAGGAGCGGTACAGTTCCAGCACATACCGCAGGATCGCCAGATACTGTTCCGGCGCGAAGGTAAATTTGTGGACCTTGTCCAGGAAAATGTGGGGCGCGCCGGAATTCTCGAAATTCTCCGGGGCGAGCAGCGGGAAGGTGGCAAAGACCTTGTGTTCCCGGAGAAAGTCCAGAAAGTCCCGCTCCGCCTTGGCGGCCCAGGCCGGCACGGGGACGAAGGCGTCCAGCTGCTGCGCGCACAGGGCCAGAAGCTCCGTCGGGAGGAAGGGAAGAAACAACTGCTCGCCCGCATAATAAAGCGCCTCGTGATCGGCGTAAAAGCGTGTCAGCTCCCGATGCATCGTTTGAAAGTTGAAGCGGCGGATGGGTTGCAAAGCGATTTGAGCGCAGTCGAAATGGGTGTCAAAATCGTTGGTCAGCTCGTGGACGAAGGACTCGTCGGCGTGGATGTAGGAGCTGGTATACCGGCTGCCGTAAAAGCCATAGGAGCAGATGGCCATCTGATTGTCGTAGATGCCCAGGGAATGCTGGAAGATGCTGACCTCCTTCTGCGGGATGAAGGCGATGCTCACCGTGGAGGTGTTCATGAACAAAAACGCGAATTGAAGCACGCGCAGCCGCTCCTGCTCGGTGGCGGTGGTGGGCTGAAGGATTTTGACGATGCGGAATTTTTCCGCGTAGGGGTATTCCTGAAACCGCTTTTCATAATAGCCGCAGTCGATGTTCAGATATTCATAGGGCTGGTCGCTATAAAAGCGCAGGGTGCCGCTGTCCTGCGTCCAGTATTCCACGAAGCTCAGCACCCAGGAAAGGGCCTGCTTGCGCCCCACCCGGCCAAAACGATGGGCTTCGGGCAGACTGTAGGGATCCAGAGGGGAGATCTGCCGCTGCTCATAGGTGGGGTAGGGGCGTTTGCTGGAGGATTTGCGCGGCTTTAAGTCTGGGCGGGAGGCGTTTTTATGAAAACATTCCAATACAGCCGATGTGATCTCTTCCGGCTCGGACAGTTCCTCGACCGGGAGGCTGAGCCAGGCGGCGAATTCCCTGCGCCGCAGATCGCTGTTGATGCGCTGGGCCAGAATTTCGGCGATATGGCTGACGATATCGGAAAACACCTCCGGGCGTTTGAGGCCCCGGCGCCACCGGCTGACCAGAGAGGGGTCAATGTTGGCCCTTTTGGATAACTCACTGTTGCTGATATCCGTCAGCTTCATCAGATAATCCAGCTGTTCATGAAACTGCATAACAAAACCCCTTTCAAGCGGCGGTAGCCGCGGAAAAATAAACAGAAATAAAGTAGATGCATAAGCATAATGTATCACAATCATCGGAACGCCGCAATTGTCCGGCAGGGCAATTTCCGGCAGTTGTCATTGCCAGGCAATGACAACTGCCGGATTTTTGCATTTTTAACAACATAAGCAGGAGAGTAGATGAGAAAATTCTCCGTATTTTATACTTTGCTTTCGTAAGATGAGTAGGAATGATTGTGCCCCCAAATGCTGAATTTTTACGTTTTTTAGTAAGATGAGCAGGAAAACATCCCTGAAAGCGTCTGTTCCGGATTTCGGCGATGAAAGGCGGATGACGGCCTTGTTTTTCATGCTCCAATGCCGGGCAATGACGTTGGGCCGGGAGTTATTGAAAAGCGCCGAAAGGATGTGTTAAAGTCGTGGCACGGAGGCGAACGGCCCGCATCGGTGAGGCGCGGCGCGCATCCGCTCCCGGCAGAGTTTGCTCCGCCGGAATCCAAAAATGAAGGAGAGAGAAAACATGGAGAGTTCACGATATCCGGCGTATTACAAGTATGTCATCCTTGTGGTATGCAGCGTGTTCCTGGCCATGGTGTATGTGACGCTGAGCACCTGGGGCGTTTGTTCCCCCATCTTCCAGGAAAAGTTCCAGCTGTCCTCCGCCCTAGCCATGGCCGGCAGCGCCACCTTAATGGCAGGCTACGCCATCGGCAGCTTTCTGGAAGGACGCATGATGGCGAGCATCGGCTGGCGTAAGACCTTCCTCTTCGCCATGGTGATGTTCCTGGTTCCCATCTTCCTGATCCCCCAGATGACCAATTACACCGTTATCCTGGTGCTGCGCTTCATGCAGGGCTTCGGTCTAGTAGTCACCATCACCAACTCTATGGTCTGCGGCTGGTTCCCCGCCAATCAGCGCGGCCTCGCCTCCGGCATCCTGCTGGGTTTCATCGCCCTTGGCTCCGCCGTTGGCAGCATGCTGCCCGGCGTTATCACCCCAAAGTTCGGCTGGCAGGCTAACTTCTACATCCTGGGCGCCGCGGTAGTCGTCGGTACCGTCCTCTTCCTGCTGCTGGTCAAGGATCCCCCCGCTCTGGACGAGGGCGGCGACGGCGCAGAGGAAAAGGTCATCGTCAAGCTCAAGCCCGGTCGGAGCGTTTACAGCCACCCCATCATGATTATGCTCGGGTTTGCCATGTTCTGCGTGTTCTTCAACGTATACGGCATGTATTCCTTCCTGAGCACCTACCTCTATGACATGGGCTACGCCACCGCTCAGGTGGGCAGCATCGGCTTCTGGAACGGCCTGATTGGCCTGATCTCCACCCCCTTCGGCGGCTGGATCGGCGATGCGCTCATCAAGCGCGGTATGCCCACCATCCGTGCCCGCGCCTACTCCATGGGCGTCGTCGCCTTCCTGATTGGAGCCATCGGCTGCATCCTGATGCCCTCCATGGCTCCCGTGAGCCTGACCATGGCCGTCATCCCCGCTATGCTGGCCGGCTGGGGCTGCCCTGCCGCCAACGGCCCCATTTGCTCCCTGCCCTCTGACGTCTTTGGCGCCAAGATCGGGGGCGGCGCGGTCGGCTTCATCCTGCTGGTCGCCGGCGCCGGCGGCGTGATCGCCCCCATCGCTGTTCCTGCTATCGCCTCTGCCTTTGGCTGGAACGTCGGCTGGTATGTCACCGGCGCTGCCGCTCTGATCGGCCTGGGGGTCTGCCTGTTCACCCCCACCCTTGCCGAGCGGGCTGAGAAAAACTGGGTTTCCATGTAAGCACTGTCCCTGAACCTTTTGTTTATCCCCGCTTTAGTGCGGTCAATAAACACAAGCCAAAATGAAGGAGGAACTTTTATGAACATCGGAAGTACCCACGCCATCACCGGTAAATTTGAGACCGAGGCCCTGAGCGTTGTCTGTCTGCAGACCGCTCCCATCAGCGCCCAGACCATGGACGATGTCCAGAAGAACACCGACACCATCTGCGATTTTATGGACAAGGCCGTCGGCGGTTTCCCCGGCGTTGACCTGATCGTCACCATCGAGTGCGGCCTACAGGGCTTCGGTCCTGACGTCCTCACCGACAACGTCCTGCTGGACTGGGATTCCCCCCAGATCAAGCAGCTGCAGAACAAGTGCCGCGAGCTAGATGTTTGGGGCGTGTTCGATCCTATCTTCAAGGATGTTGACGGCCACAAGAACTGCAACACCGCCATCATCATCAACAACGAGGGTGAGATCGTCCACAAGTACGTGAAGATGAACCCCTGGACCCCCGGCGAAGCCACCCAGCCCGGCTGGGCCTGCCCCACCACTCCTGGTCCCAAGGGCTCCCGCCTGGCCACCATCATCTGCGCCGACGGCGACTATCCCGAGGTCTGGCGCGAAGCTGCCGACAATGGCGCCAACGTCATCATCCGTGTGTCCCACTACATGGCTCCTTGGGACAAGGCTTGGGAGATCACCAACAAGGCCATGGCCTACACCAACCAGTGCTACGTGGTCGGCTGTAACTCTGTGGGCATCGACGAGTGCTACAGCTACTTCGGCCGCAGCATGATCCTCAATCCCGACGGCACCATCCTGGCCGAGGCCCCCATGGGTCTGCCTTGGCTGATTAAGGCCGACCTGTATCCCTCCGTCGTGACCAAGAACCACGAGCAGCAGGTCACCAGCAACTTCCACTGGACCTACAAGCACCGCGGCGCTTCCCATCCCAGCGTGGCCGGCGAGGGCAAGAATCTGGACGAGTACCAGAACAAGAACTCCTGAGCGGGCATCAGCGGACATCAAACGTGAGATCACATATTTGAGATAGGAGGATAACTCATCATGAAAAAGTATTACATGGCCGCGGTTCACAACGCCGTCCGTATCTTGGAAGCCGGTGATATCAGCTTCCCCATCACCAAGGCTGACCTGCTAGAGGTTGTTGGTGACAAAAATATCCAGATCGATTTTGATAAGGTCATCACCATGAAGGAATACTGCAAGAACATCAAGAGCGATCATTTTGCTAACAAGGCCCAGTTCTTCAACGCCCTGTTCGGCGCTCAGCTGGTCTGATCGAAGTACCAAACCTTCCCTATTTGGTGCGAATTTGCGCGACACGCCCCCAAAGCGATGGCTTTGGGGGCGTCAGCGTGTCAAAAAAGCCTTGCAGAGTTCGTGCCCGCAGGCGCGAAGCAATTTAAATTTGTTTTCTGTCGCGACATGTGCGTGACAGAAAACACTTCTCGGCTCGCAAGTGTGGAATTTGTCCGCCAGAGGCTGACAAATTATGCGGGCAGTGAGCCGCAGCCTTTTGTCGGAAAACCCCGAAGGGGGTTTCCGACAGGCTGTCTCTTTTATATGACCAACGTGCCGCTCTCGTCTTCCAGAAGAATCAATATTTTCTCCTCCTGGCCGGTCTGCGCGTTCACGTATACCAGAATATGCTGCCCCTCCTCGTTGCGGCACTTGAACTCGTGACAGAGGACCTCATATTCTCCGCCGGTGGGGATGAGAGAGAGCTGCTGGGAGAGCACGGTGAGGGCGGGAGAGACTACGTCACGGGCCTCCTCCTCGCTGACTGAGAGCACCGGAAAACTGCGGAGGGTGTGGTTCATCAGGTAGCCCTCGGACTCAAACCCCACCACCCGGCCGGTATCCAGTGCGATGGAGACCTTTACCAGGTCCGGATAACAGATCACTTCATCCTGAACCGCAGCGAAGTTGATGGTGAGTATGCCGCCCTGGTCGATGAAATAGCTCTCACGCATCGCAGGATAGCCGCGTTTTTCCAGAAACTCCATGGCCTTAGCCACGGCCTTTTCCCGGGACAGGACAGGGGTCCCGGCGGCTCTGGAGCTGATGACCTGCATGACGAGTCCGCCTGCCTGAGTCACTTCCACATAGAGTTCGCCTCCATCCACGGCAGCGGAAAAGCCATAAGTGGGGAGCTTGCCCTCCCCGGCGGAGACCAGGGTAAAGATGTCGGGCTTCAAGTCAAGAAACTTGGCGGCCGCCAGGCGGGCCTCGTCCTGTGTGACGATGGGGCGCCCCTCCAGTACCCGGGCGGTACGTCCGGCGATGTGTTCGGAAAAGGGACCGTCATAGATGAGGGAGGGAAGCTCGGGGAAGTCGCTCTCAATGGTCTGATAGACCGAGCCGGCCACCTCCTGCCCGCCGCCTTCGGCGGCGGAGAGGCGGGCCTCGGCGGCCTCCACATCCTCCAGAGTGGCCGCACCGGCCCACAGGTCGGATTGGAGGGCGGCCACCTGGGCGGAGAGGGCCGAGGCGGCGGCGGAAAGGCCGCGGAGCCCCTCACGCTCCTCCTCCGTACAGCCGCCGTTGACTGCTGCGGACCGGGAGAGCGCCGCCGCATAGTCCCCGGTCTTGGCAAGGAATGCGGCCGTCTGTTCCAGCTCAATGCTGCCGTAGGGCAGCTCTCCCAGCGCCATCTGGGCGGACATGGCTTTCCCGAAGATCTGTGTGCATAGGGAGGTGAGCATGGCGGGAGATGTGGCGTAGATCCCCTTTTGGAGATCGGCATCCAGCTCGTTCAGACCGGTGGACAGCTCGGCAAAGGCGTGGCGGCGGCTGTTGGCGAGATAGCGCTGATAGGCATCCGCCTTCTGGTGCCCCTGGATGGCCAGGCCGCCCAGTACGGCGAAGGCGGCCAGCAGAAAGCTGACTGCGCGGACCGTCCAGCGCCGTCCCCAGGTCCATTGTCTCATAAAAACGCCTCCTCATTTCCGGCATAGTTTACTCGTATCCTGTAGAATAACCCGATTGACAAAAGCTATTCCTCCGTGTTAGGATGAGAAAGAAAAAACAGGATTTGAGGTGGGAAGATGCGCAAATAACTTGCTGAACTGCTGCACAGTTTGGACAGGCGGCCGTGGCCGCCGGATTCCCTGTGCCCGTCGGCAAGCGACTGCGCTCCTCTCACGTTTTGCGCCATTGCATCAAAAATAGGCGCGGAGCGTGGCCGCTCCGCGCCTATTTTTATGCTTTTGGGGGCGATCTTGATGTCTTTGATCCATATTTCGCATCTGAACTTCACCTATGAAGGCAGCTGCGACCCGGTGTTTGAGGATGTGTCCGTTCAGTTGGACACCAATTGGAGGCTGGGGTTCCTGGGACGCAACGGGAGGGGAAAGACTACCCTCCTGCGGCTCCTGATGGGAGAGGGAGTGTATACCGGAACGATCTCTGCACCCGAAGGGTTCGACTATTTCCCCTTTGCGGTCCCGGATCCGGAAGAGGATGGACAGGCGGTGGCCGAGGTGCTCCGCCCGGGTCTGGAGCAGTGGCGGCTCCTGCGGGAGCTGCGGATGCTGGAGCTGGATGAGGGGGTGCTGTACCGCCCCTTCCGCACGCTTTCCAACGGAGAGCAGACACGGTTCCAGCTGGCACTGCTTTTTCTGCGGGATCACCGATTCCTCCTGATCGATGAGCCCACCAACCACCTGGACATGGCGGGCAGGGAGCTTGCGGCGGATTATCTGGCCCGCAAAGAGGGCTTCATCCTCGTCTCGCACGACCGGGCTTTCCTGGACCGCTGCGTGGACCATGTGCTGGTGTTCAACCGCACCGGGCTGGAGGTACAGAAAGGGAATTTTTCTACCTGGTGGGAAAACAGAGCGCGCCAGGACCAATTTGAACTGGCCGAGCAGGACCGCCTGAAAAAAGAGGTCAGGCGGTTGGATGAGGCGGCCCGGCGGACGGCCGCCTGGTCTGACGCGGCAGAAAAAACCAAACGGGGGAGCCGGAATTCCGGCCTTCGCCCGGACCGCGGATTCATTGGGCACAAAGCGGCCAAGATGATGAGACGCTCCAAAGCGGTGGAGGAGAGGCGCCGGAGTGCGGCGGAGGAGAAGTCCCGCCTCCTCAAAGATCTGGAGACGGCGGAGGAGCTGAAGCTCCACCCGCTGCGTCACCCCCAGAGGAGACTGCTGGAGGCGGAGGGGCTGAGTGCGGACTACGGCTCCGGGCCTGTGTGCCGGGAGGTCTCCTTCACGGTGGAACGGGGGGAGCGGGTGTCCCTGCAGGGGCCCAACGGAGCGGGCAAGTCCAGCCTTCTGAAGCTGATGCTGGGTCAGGAGCTTCCACACACCGGGACACTGTGGCGCGCAGGGGGACTCAAGGTATCTTATGTCCCCCAGGATGGCGCCTTCCTGCGGGGGGACCTGCGGAGCTTTGCGCGGGAGAGCGGGATCGACGAGAGCCTCTTCAAGGCGATACTGCGGAAGCTGGACTTTGAGCGGGCGCAGTTTGAAAAGGACATGGCGGACTACAGCGGAGGACAGAAAAAGAAGGTCCTCATTGCCCGCAGCCTGTGTCAGGACGCCCATCTGTACCTGTGGGACGAACCGCTCAATTTTATCGACGTCTATTCCAGAATGCAGATCGAGTCCCTGCTGCTGGAGTGCCAGCCCACCATGGTCTTTGTGGAGCATGACAGGGCCTTCTCAGAGCGGATCGCGACAAAGGCCGTCTCCCTTTGCCCTGCCGGACAGGGGCAGTCATTGCGGCCAGCCCCGCCCCTGAAAACGCTGGAAGAGGTCGGAGAGAAAGTAGACCGCGCAGACGACTAGGCTCACCAGGGCGGGCAAGAACAGGAGGGCGAATAGAACCAGGCAGATACCGGAGTAAAAAACGGACTGAAGCAGCGTCAGCATAGAAATACTCCTTTCTGTATGCGGTTGGCAAAACAGCCAAATCCATTCTGGATTCCAATGTCCTTTGTGGTTAAAGTATACCACTTTTCGATGGGGAAGGGAAGAGAATTTGTATAAAATGTAGCAGCTTTATGTGAACAAAATAGAAAAAGGCCGCCGTCCTCCGGACGGCGGCCTTACCATATCGCTTGGAACACCCGACTCCTGCACCGGAAACATCCCCAGCGGGAAGGAGGGCAGGATAAAGGTTATCTGCTCAGCTTGTCCATGCCGATTTTCAGGCGGCGAAGCGTCTCCGCCCGGCCTAGGATCTGGCACAGCTCCACTGCGCCGCCGGGGGTGACCGCTTTACCGGAGAGGGCGGTACGGACCGGCCACATGATACGGCCGTTTTTGAGGGCCAGCTTTTCCGCCAGACCGATAAGGGCGTCATGGATGGCCTCATAGGTCCAGCTCTCCAGGGACTCCAGAACGGGGATGGTTTCCCCTAAGGCCTCCAGGGAGTTCTCCTCGGTGGTCTTCATCTTCTTGTGGATATAGAGCTCGGTGGAGTAGTCCGGCAGGGCGTCAAAAAAGTCCACCTGAGGGGCGATGTCCGCAAACGTGTCGCAGCGGGGCTGGACCAGGGGGGCGATCAGCTTCAGGTCGATGGCCGGGTTTTGGACCGCCTTTTTGAGATAGGGCTCGGCAACGGCGTAGAAACGCTCGGGGTCCATGGCCCGCAAATACTTGGCGTTAAAGTATTTGAGCTTTTCCAGATCAAAGATGGCAGGGGACTTGGAGATCCCCTCGATATCAAAAATCTCCGAGAGCTCGTCCAGGGTGAAGAACTCCCGCTCCACGTTCTCGCCCCTGGGGGACCAGCCCAGCAAAGTCACATAGTTGACCACCGCCTCTGAGAGGAAGCCCATGGACAGCAGATCCTCATAGGAGGGGTCGCCATGCCGCTTGGACATCTTGTTATGGGCGTCCCGCATGACGGGGGAGCAGTGGATATAGGTGGGCACCTCCCAGCCGAAGGCCTCGTACAGAAGGTTATACTTGGGCGCGGAGGAGAGATACTCGGAGCCCCGGACCACGTGGGTAATCCCCATAAGGTGGTCGTCCACCACGTTTGCAAAGTTATAGGTGGGCAATCCGTCGGATTTGATCAGGACCTGGTCGTCCAAAGTGGCGTTTTCCACGGTGATGTCGCCAAAAACCACGTCGTGGAACGTGGTATGCCCCTCGCGGGGGATCTTCTGACGGATCACATAGGGAACACCGGCGGAGAGTTTTTCGCCTATTTCTTTCTGAGAAAGGGTCCGGCAATGCCCGTCGTAGCCGCCGAGGCCATTCTCATTGTGGAGGGCGTCCAGCCGCTCCTTGGTACAGAAGCACCGATAGGCGTGACCGGTATCCAGCAAAAGCTGAGCATACTTTGCATAGAGATCCCGGCGCTGGGTCTGGATGTAGGGGCCGACAGGGCCCCCCAAGTCCGGGCCCTCATCCCAGTTGAGGCCGCATTTGCGCAGTGTGGCGTAAATGACCTCGGTGGCGCCTTCCACCAGGCGTTCCTGGTCGGTATCCTCAATGCGGAGAATGAACTTGCCGCCGCCGTGGCGGGCGATGAGCCAGGTGTAAAGGGCGGTGCGCAGATTGCCCACGTGCATATAGCCGGTAGGGGATGGGGCGAAGCGGGTGCGGACCTCGCCGCGGGGGATGCGGGACTCCATATCGTCGAACCACTGTCTGTCCAAAGTAAATTCCTCCAAAAAGCTTCCTGATGTCCCTCCATTTTAATCGTGCGGGGAAAACTTGTCAAGCAATGATGGATGTGGTATGATACCTTAGTATGCAACTGTGTACAGACGACCTTTTTAGGGGTGTGCAATATGGAAAATGAGAATCAGAAAAAAGTCATCCTCTCCGGCATTCAGCCCAGCGGTGAACTGACACTGGGCTCTTACCTGGGGGCCATCAAAAACTGGGTGAAGCTGTCGGATGAATATGAGTGCTATTACATGCTGGCGGACCTCCACTCCATCACGGTCCGTCAGAATCCGGCGGACCTGCGCCGGCGGACGCTGACACAGATCGCGGCCTATATCGCCTGCGGCCTGGACCCGGAGAAGAACACCATCTTTATCCAGTCGCACGTCCCCGCCCATGCGGAGCTGGGCTGGGTGCTGGACTGCTACACCATGTTCGGGGAGCTCTCCCGCATGACCCAGTTCAAGGACAAGTCCGCCAAGAACGCCGACAATATCAATGCGGGACTGTTTACCTATCCCGCCCTTATGGCCGCCGATATCCTGCTCTATCAGGCCGATCTGGTGCCTGTTGGAGAGGATCAGAAGCAGCATGTGGAGATCTGCCGCGACATTGCCAACCGCTTCAACGGTGTCTACGGCGAGACCTTCCGGATCCCTGAGCCCTTTATCCCCAAGGTGGGCGCGCGGGTGATGTCCCTTACCAGCCCCGGGAACAAGATGTCCAAGTCCGACAAGGACCCCAACGGCTGCGTCTATGTGCTGGAAAAGCCGGAGGACATCATGCGCAAATTCAAAAAGGCGGTCACCGACAGCGATACGGAGCGGTGTGTGCGCTATGACCGGGCGGAGAAGCCAGGCGTGGCCAACCTGATGACCATTTACTCGGCCGCCACCGGCAAGACCTATGAGGAGATCGAGCGGGAGTTCGACGGCAAAGGCTACGGCGCGTTCAAGCCCGCCGTGGGAGAGGCCGTGGTGGAGCTCTTCCGCCCTATCCGGGAGGAGACCGAACGGCTTCTGGCCGACAAGTCCTATTTGGAGTCCGTCTACCGTGCAGGCGCCGAGAAGGCGGGCTATGTGTCCAACAAGACGCTGCGGAAAGTCTATAAAAAGGTGGGCTTCGTGGCCCGCTGAGGCGGAACGCGGCCTTTGCCGTCCAAAAAGGAGCAAGGTTTACCAATGAATACTGATTTGCAGGCCATCGGCTGGGTGGCCGCGGCCTTGGTCACCGCTATGGTGGTGGCCCTCATCACCACGCCGGTGGTCCGTGCCCTGGCGTTCCGCGTGGGGGCGGTGGACGTCCCCAAGGACAGCCGCCGGATGCACGACCATCCAATCCCGCGGATGGGCGGCTTGGCGATTTTCTTCGGCTTTATCCTCAGCGCCATTATCTATGTGGAGATCACCCCTCAGTTCCAGGGGATGATGCTGGGGGCCGTGATCATCGTGGTCCTGGGTATTTTTGACGATATCTATGCCCTCGGGGCAAAATTCAAACTGCTGGTCCAAATCGCGGCCGCCCTGGTGGCGGTCCACTTTGGAAATGTGATCCAGATTATCTCCAATCCCAACGTACTCTCGCCCAATCCCTATTGGGATCTGGGCTGGCTGGCGGTGCCCGCCACCGTTTTATGGATCGTGGCCATCACCAACGCAGTAAACCTGATCGACGGGCTGGACGGACTGGCCTGCGGTGTCTCCACCATCAGCTCTATGACCATGCTGGTCATCTCCCTGGCGGTGGCAGATGGGCCGGTAGCCGTCATTATGGCCGCACTGGCGGGGGGATGCATCGGCTTTCTCCCCTATAACCTGAATCCCGCAAAAATCTTTATGGGGGATACCGGGTCCACGTTCCTGGGCTTTGTCCTGGCGGTCATGTCCATCCAGGGCCTCTTTAAGTTCTATACCATCATCTCCTTCGCGGTGCCTTTTCTTATGCTGGGCCTGCCCATTTTTGACACTTGCTTTGCATTTATCCGCCGGATCGCCCACGGGCAGAGCCCCATGCACCCTGACCGGAGCCATGTGCACCACCGGCTCATCGATATGGGCTTTAACCAGAAGCAGGCCGTGGCCGTACTCTATATCATCAGCGCCATTCTGGGCCTGTGCGCGGTGGTGCTCACCACCAGCGGAGAGCTGAAGGCCATGCTGCTGCTGCTGGCACTCTGCGCCGCGGGTGCGGTGTCGGGGCGTATTTTCCTCAGCAACAATGAAAAGCGCCGCTCTGAGGACAAAGCGGAGTCCCCGGACACGGCCGACAAGGGGGAAGAGCGGTGAAAACAATCCGTGTGATGACCATCTTCGGCACCCGGCCGGAGGCCATCAAAATGGCGCCGCTGGTGAAGGAGCTGGAGGGCAGGGCGGGCGTTGAGAGCCTGTGCTGTGTGACCGCCCAGCACAGGGAGATGCTGGACTCCGTGCTGCATATTTTCCAACTCACGCCGCAGTACGATCTCAATATCATGGAACCCCGGCAAACACTCTCCACCATTACCAGTAAGTGCCTGCTGGGCGTGGAGCAGGTCCTTCAGGAGGCAAAGCCCGACCTGGTTCTGGTCCATGGGGATACGTCCACCACATTTTCGGGCGCGCTGGCGGCCTTTTACCAGCGGGTCATGGTAGGGCATGTGGAGGCGGGACTGAGGACTTATGACAAGTATTCTCCCTTTCCAGAGGAGATGAATCGGACACTGGTGGGAGATATCGCAGACCTGCACTTCTGTCCCACCAGGGCCAACCGGGAGAATCTGGAGCGGGAGGGCATTGCAGACGGCGTGTTCATTACGGGGAACACAGTCATCGATGCAATGGCAACCACTGTTGTAAAGGATTATCACTTTTCAACAAGACTGCTCAATGAATTGGACTATGACCGAAAAAAAGTGATCCTGGTGACGTGCCACAGACGGGAAAATTACGGGGCGCCCATGGAGCACATCATGACGGCGCTGCGCCGTCTGGCGGAGAGCCACGGGGAGGTGGAGTTGGTCTATCCGGTCCATCTCTCCCCGGTGGTGCGGGAGGCGGCGGAAAAATATCTGGCCGGCCATCCGCGCATCCATCTCATCGATCCTCTGGATGTGGAGGAGATGCACAATCTGATGGCGCGGTGTTACCTGGTTATGACCGACTCCGGCGGACTGCAGGAGGAGGCGCCCGCCATGGGAAAGCCGGTGCTTGTCCTGCGGCGGGAGACCGAGCGGCCCGAGGCCATTGCGGCCGGTACCGTTCAGTTGGCCGGGACGGAGGAGGAGACCGTTTTTCGCTTGGGGGCGCGGCTCCTGGAGGAACCGCAGGCTTACGAGCGTATGGCCCATGCGGTAAATCCCTACGGCGACGGGCGTGCGTGCAGGCGCATCGCGGACGCCATCGAGTGGAAATTCGGGCTGCGCGGAGAGCCGCCGGAGATGTTCGGGACGTGAATGCCGCAGCGGTCGGTTGTAAGCGGCGGGACCAGTGGAATCCATGGGCTCACAGCGGGGGAGAAATAGCCCCCAGCCGGTGGAAGGGGAGGTGAATGGGCATGGAACAGAAGAACAAGGTGTTCCTTGCACTGCTCATCGCCCTGGTGATGGTGGTTGCCATCCTTTCCAGCTTTGGGCTCAACTTTTTTTCGGGGGACCAGCCGGAGATTGTCCTGCCCTCGCCTGTAATCACCGATTCTGGAGAACAGAGCGCGGACGACCCCACGGCAGGAGGCGGCTTTCTCCCGGTGGATGTGACGCCTGAGACGGTCCAGAGCGTCATTGCCACGCTGGAGCGCCCGGAAAATTACTATCGGGCCATTACCATTGAGGTGGCCACGGGCGGCGATACGACCGGCAGCTTTTATGCCCAGGTATGGGTGGACGGAGCGTGGACCCGGGTTGAGATGGCACAGCCGCTGCGCGCCATGGGGCTGCAGTACACCATTATATACCTGGACAAGGATACGGGGAAGGGCATGCTCTACCGGTGGTATGGGGGAAATAACAGTGTGAAGAGCTGGGCGGTGGATGAGCGGGGAGCCGACCTTGCCCAGCACATCCCCACCTATGAAGAGGTGCTGGAACTGGAGCCGGAGCGCATCGTGGAGGCCGGATTCGGAGAGCGGGATGGGATGTCCTGCATCTATGTGGAAACCGACATAGATGAACTGGGCTATCTGGAACGCTACTGGATCTCCACAGACAATGGGCTGCTGGTGGGCGCGGAGACGGAGAAGGAGGGACAGATCGTCCTGAGTATGACCTCCACAGAAGCGGATGTCCTGCAACAGGAGGGAAACTTTACGCTGCCCGACGGAACGGTCCTCTATGAACCGGACTCAGGCTGATCCTTCTTGTCCTTGCCCCCCAGGCCAAGGAGAAGCAGGAGCCCCAGGGTTATGACCATCTCCAGATCGTCGCCGTCGATAAAGAGGAAAAGGATGATGAGGAGCAGGAGGATGTCTCCTGTATCCAGATCGTCCAGCTTGAAACTCTTCATGAGTCCCGAGAGCCAGGAGGGCTTTTTATCGCCGACCGCCGCCCCCCATGTGGGCGGCGGCTGCTGTCTCTGCTGATGCTCCTGATGGGGATTCCTCCCATCATGGCGGGGCGCCTCCTCCGCGCGGGGCGGCGGCGTTTCCGCCTGACGGCGGGGCTCCGGGGACGGTACGGGACTGCTTTCCGGACCGGGATGGCGGAACGGAGGCGCGTCCTCCTCCTGAACACGGGTATAGGCTGTGCCGTTTGGGATATATCGGTTATACATGCTCTTGTCCGCCTCCTTCCTTGAAGAGCTGGAAGGCCACCCGGATCACACGGGACAGTTTTGCAACCTGAATGGCGCGGTCTACTTTGGCGAAGCGCTCCTCTTTGACAAAGGGGCGCAGGGCGGTAAGAAGAGCGGTTTTCCTGTCGTCGGTGCTGCCCAGCTCAGAGAGCAGCCGCATCCCGGCCTGCAGGACCCGGGGGTCCAGATCCCCCAGAGCGGCCAGGGGATTGGAGGTGGGGGGCCCCCCCTGATGCCCGCCCCCGCCCGTGAGACCGCCCAGCATATTCATGATACCGGAGAGGTCCGGAAGCTGTGTGGAGGGCGCGGCAGAGGCGGGGGACGCAGGGGCGGGCATAGACTCCACGGGCGGCTGTATTGGGGGCTGAGAGCCTCCCTCATCGCCGCTGTCCCCGGTGAGGGAGCGGGCGAGGGACATGATCTGACCCATGGCCTCAGGATTCCCGAGGACGGCATTCAGTTTATCCGCGAATTCGTCGGCCATGGACATTCCCTCCTGTCAATGCAACGCTTTGCCGGCCAGCGGCCTTATTTTGGAACGGATTTGTTGATGCGTTCCACTACCTTGGCCCCGTTGGGATCCTGCATCAGACGGTTCAAAAGTCCCTGGAGCTGGGAGGCGTCGCCCTTCATGGCAGCCTCCGCCGCCGCTTTCAGACCGCCTCCCTGGTTGAGCATTGTCATAAGGGCCTGTGTGTCGGGAGATTTGACCAAACTCTCCACAGCCGCCTTATCCTTGAGCAGTTTGGCGGCCTGAGGGCTGTTGAGGACATTTCCGGGCTGTTGCTGTTTTGCCATAGGATATCCCTCCATTGATTCTATGAATGGGCTCAAAGTATTATATGTGACTTTCAGAACAAGGTGACTGATATGAAAATCGTCGTTTTTTCCGATTCCCACGGGGCGGTCTCCAATATGGAGGACGTCATGCGGCGAGAGCACCCGGAACTGGTCCTCCACCTGGGCGACCTCTGCCGGGACATCGAGGAGATCCAGCGCCGCTTCCCCCAGCAGACCATCCAGAACGTATGCGGCAACTGTGACGGCTTTACCGAGACACCGGATCAGCGCATTTTACGCGTAGAGGGGAAACGGATCCTCATGATGCACGGCCATCGCTACAATGTCAAGCTGACCTATGCCTCCGCAGCCTATGCCGCCCGGGAGGCGGAGGCGGATATCCTCCTTTTTGGGCACACGCATATCCCCTACTGTGAACAGGTGGACGGCCTGTGGATGCTGAATCCGGGGAGCTGTGGGGGCCGCGGCGCCACGTATGGCGTAATTTCTCTGGAAAATGGAGAGGTAATGTGCTATACTGTCGGAATAGCACCTGAACGATAACGGCTGGAGCGACTGCTCCGACAAGAGGTGGGATTTGAAATGCTGCTTGCGATTGATGTGGGGAACACAAATATGGTGTTCGGCATGTTTGAGGGGGAGACCTTCACCGGGAGCTTCCGTCTCATGACCGACGCCAACCGGACTTCCGATGAGATCGGGTTGTCCGCCTGGGAGTATTTTCAGCGCTTCGGGCTCAAAACCGAGGATGTGGAGAATGTCATCATTGCCTCGGTGGTGCCCCAGGTGATGCATACGCTCACCAATGCCATGGTGAAGTATTTTGGAAAAACGCCCATCATCGTGGATGAGGATGTGGACCCCGGCCTTCCCTATGGCGTGAGCGGGGATGAGCGTTTGGGCGCCGACCGTTCCGTGGCCTGTATTGCAGCGCTGGAGAAATACGGTGCGCCGCTGGTGGTGCTGGACTTTGGGACAGCCACCACCGTGGATGCGGTCAACCGTGAGGGCGCCTATATGGGCGGATGCATCACCGCGGGGATTCGCATCTCCGCCGACGCGCTTTTTATGCGGGCGGCTATGCTCCCCAAGGTGGAGCTGGTAAAGCCGGAGACTGTGCTGGGCTGTACTGCGGTGGGGCAGATCCAGGCCGGGACGGTGCTGGGTTACATCGGAGCCATGGAGTATCTGATCCGGATGGCCAAAGAGGAACTGGGCGCGCCCGACGCCCACGTGGTCGCCACCGGAGGCTTGGCACGCCTGATCGCGGACAATACGGGCCTGATCGACACAGTGGACGGCCGCCTGATTCTGGACGGCCTGCGAATCATTTATCAGCGGTACAAGGAGGATCATCTTAAAAGATAGGGAAAGAGAGGAGGCAGGAGCGTTTGCCGAAACAGCATCAAGCGGTCGATATGACGCAGGGGGATCCGCTGGGACTTCTGGTGCGGTTTTCCCTGCCGCTGCTGGCGGGTAATGCTTTCCAGCAGCTTTACAACATGGTGGATTCCTGGGTGGTGGGCAACTTCGTAGGTACCACTGCACTGGCCGCTGTGGGCATCGGATTCCCGGTCATTTACCTGCTCTCCTCTCTCTTTATGGGGCTCTCCATCGGCGGAAGCGTGGTAATCGCGCAGTTTATGGGTGCGGGGGACCGGGAGGCCGTCCGGCGGTCTGTGAACACGGTGTATGGGGCGGTGATGGTGAGCGTCGTCCCGCTGACGCTCTTTGGGGTGCTCATCGCCGGGCCGATCCTCCACCTGATCCGGGTGCCCGCTGATGTATACGATCAGGCCCATGTCTATCTCCAAGTGATTTTTGCCGGTATCATCGGAAGCCTGGGCTACAACATCAATGCGGGTATCCTCCAAGGTCTGGGGGACAGTAAGACGCCCCTGCTCTTCCTGGCCACGGCCTGCGTGGTGAACATCGTTCTGGACTTGGTGTTTGTCCTTGTGTTTGACTGGGGCGTTTTCGGCGTGGCTTTTGCCACCATCATCGCCCAACTCTGCTCTTGGATCTTCGGCGTGTGCTACGTCAACCGGAAATATGATTTTATCGCCATCAGGCCGCTGCATATTTCGGTGGACAACGTACTTTTGAAACGAGTACTGAAGCTGGGTGTCCCCTCCGGCATCCAGCAGTGCCAGTTTTCTGTGGCGATCCTGGTGCTCCAAGCCCTGATCAACGGTTTTGGCGCGGAGTTCGCAGCGGGTTTTTCGGCGGCCAACAAGGTGGATACCTTTGCTTTTATGCCTGTGGACAGCTTCTGTCTGGCTGTTACGACCTATGTGGGACAGAACGTGGGCGCCGGTCGGCTGGACCGTGTGCGGGAGGGGGTGCGCAAGGCGATCCTTCTGTGCGTGGGAGTATGCCTTGTCATGTCGGTACTGGTCGTGCTCAATGCGGAACGTCTGATTATGCTTTTCAACACGGACCCGCTGGTGGTCGCCTCCGGGCGCGCCTACCTGCTGCGGGTGGTGAGCCCCATGTTTCTAATGGCCATTATGTATCCCATCAACAATGCGCTTCGGGGTGCGGGAGCGGCCATCGTCCCCATGCTCTCCTCCGTCGTGGCGCTATGGGCGGCCAGGGTGCCGGCGGCATATCTGCTGGCCCATTTTTTCGGCCCGGAGGAGCTCTATTGGTCCTACTCCATTGGGTGGGTCCTTGGCGTGATCATCAGCGGTACGGTCTACCTGCGGGGCAGGTGGAAGGAGCGGTGTGTGGTGCACGTCCGGGATATGGAGGCCATCCTGTAAAAAGCGGCGCGTAAAAGCCTATGGAACACCGGGGCGTCCCGTCTCTTTCCAAGAGACGGGACGCTTTTCCATGCCGACGCATAGATAGAGACGGGATTATGAAGCCATCAAAGGGCCGGATTGCAAAAAGGAAAAGAAAATTTTAAGTGTGGTCCAGTTGAGGTTTGGGGGTACGACAGAGAAAAGCCTTGCAGAGAGCGAAAATTTTACACTCGGAAGCAACGGAAGTTTGCGGCGCTCCCCTTGACAAAGCGTGCATCTTACGGTAAAGTTAGTTTCAAATGATACTTTGCTTCGATGGCAAACGAAGAGTGAAATGAAAGTGAGGCGCCATTCAAATGAATGTTTTGCTGGAAAAATTCACTTTTACGCCTGAATTGACCGAAATCATCAACAATAGCCCCAGCGTGATCGTACCGGACAGCAAGGAAACGCTGTACGAGCTCATCTTCGGCAACGAGCATACCGATAAGATTGAGGTGCTCTATGATGTGAACGGCAAGCCGGTGAAAGAGGCTACCGTGGTTCGTTGCAAAAACGGCGCAGTGGTCAACTATATGGAGGACTATATGCGCCGTCGGGACCCGGACTGTATGCGGGTGGCGGATGAAGAGCCCACCGACAAGCCGCGCTTTGAGGATGTCTATGGCTACGATTTCGGCACCCTGCGGGTGGAGACCTTCCGATGGCTGGCACGGCAGGAGCTGATCATCGTCCCCTTCAAGGCCGGCGGCTATGACTACGGCTATGACTCTATTTTGGTCTGCCCCCGGAACGCGGCCTTCTTTGCCTTTGCCCTCTCGCAGCTCCAGGCCTTTGTGAATGCCAAGGAGGTGGACCACTTCAAGCCCCGCTCCGTGATCTATGTGGCCCCGCCCTTCCGGCACACACACTTTGCGGGCAAGCAGGTGGTGGTCCACAGCCGCCACCCGGACCTGCATGAGATATTTGCCTACAATTTGTATCCAGGTCCCTCCGCCAAAAAAGGGATCTACAGCGTGCTGCTGGACATAGGGGAGCAGGAGGGGTGGGTCACCGCGCACGCCTCCGCCGCCCGGATCATCACCCCATACGAAAATGAAATGGTGATGATGCACGAAGGGGCCTCCGGCGGCGGCAAAAGCGAGCTGCTCCAGGATGTGCAGAGAGCTGCCGACGGTCGTGTTCTGCTGGGGACCAATATAGAGACCGGAGAAAAAACCTACATCAGCATGAGCGACACCTGTACCATTGAGCCCGTCACCGATGATATGGCCATCTGCCAGCCTGGATTTCAAAGCAAAAGCGGAAAGCTGGCCCTCTTTGACGGAGAGGACGGCTGGTTCATCCGGGTGGACGGCATCACGGAGTACGGGTCCGACCCGCTCTATGAGCGCATCTCCATCCACACGAAAGAGCCGTTGATGTTCTTCAACATTGAGGGCGTGCCCAGGGCCACCTGCCTCCTCTGGGAGCACACGCTGGATTCCGACGGTACCCCCTGTCCCAACCCCAGAGTCATCATTCCCCGCCGCACCATCCAGCATATCGTAAACAAGCCGGTAGAGGTGGATGTGCGGAGCTTTGGCGTCCGCATGCCCCCCGCCACGGAAGAGCATCCCAGCTACGGCATCATGGGGCTGATGCATATCATCCCGCCGGCTTTGGCCTGGATGTGGCGTCTGGTGGCGCCCCGCGGTTTCAATAATCCCAGCATCAGCGGCAGCGCCAAGCTGGCCAGCGAGGGCGTGGGCTCCTACTGGCCCTTTGCCACAGGCAAGCGGGTCCGTCAGGCCAACCTGCTGCTGGAACAGATCCTGCGCTGCAAGAATACCCGCTATGTGCTGATCCCCAACCAGCATATCGGCGTCTATCAGATCGGCTTCTCCGCCGAGTGGATCTCACGCGAGTATCTGGCGCGCCGGGGCGGCGTCAATATGAAGATGGACCGCCTGGTGCCTGCCCGCTGTCCGCTGTTGGGGTACGCGCTCAAGGAGATGAAGGTGGACGGACAGCAGATCAGCTCCCGCTACCTCCGCCCCGAGCGCCAGGATACCCTGGGTGTGGAAGGGTATGACAAGGGCGCGGAGATTCTCTACCATTTCTTTGCCAAAGAGCTGGAAGTCTATGATGTGGAGGAGCTGCACCCGGTTGGGAAAGAAATCCTCAAGTGTTTCCGGGAAAATGGGACCATTGAGGACTACTGTGCCATCATTCCTTTGGGATTGGAATAATGGAAAATGGGAAATGGACTGGGGCCCGCCTCACGGCGGGCCCCAGTCCATTTCAGGATCTAAAAATCATTTTGAAACAAGCCATGATACGGAGCGGACAGCGCTGGAAGCTAAAACGCGTCGAGGAAGGCTTGCACGCCGTTGACCAGCTCCCCCAGATGCCATCCGTCCAGAAGCCGGTGGTTGAGCTGCACAGAATAGGGGAGGAGCAGCCTTCCATCCCGTGCTTCGTATTTTCCCCAAGTGACTCTGGGAATAGAGTCGTCCGGGTTGCAGTCCATCTCATTGCTGAGGCTGGTGAAAGACAGCCAGGGAAGGCAGGAGATATAGACCAAGTCGTCCCGTGCCTCCTCCGTGCCGGCAGGAAAGGGTGCATGCTGCACTGCAACCTGGTGGGAGCAACGGGAACAAAATTCTTCCAATGTTCCACCATAGGGAACATTGACGATTTTCAACAGATGGGTGTCCCCGTTCGGAACCACAAAGCTGGGGTCCAGGTGGTCGTGCAGGATGATCTGTTCCCCGCGAATCTTGTAGAGAAAGTCGGGCAGTCCGTTCATGACATGCAGCGTGGCGTAGATCAGGGCATAGTAAAAGGAGAGGCCGCGGGCTTTTGTGTGTCGATGCAGTGTCGTAACGTCTAAAGAGGTGGTGACATTGTAAAAGGGGAAAGAGAGGCCGGAAAAAAATTTGAATTGTGCTCTGCGGGGCCACTGCTCCAAGTCGACGTAATCCACAGCTCAGCCCACACCTTTCTGGAAAAAGTCGCACCAGGGACGCAGGGTACAGTTCTGACAGTCAGGCCTTCTGGCCATGCATACGGCGCGACCATGGAGCACCAGCCGGTGACAGAAATCATTGGACTCTTCGGGAGGGAGCACTTTGCGGAGCTGCGTTTCCACTTTGGCCGGGTCTTTGGTGCCGTCCGTCAGGCCCAGCTTGCCGGAAATGCGGATACAGTGGGTATCCGCCACCACCACGCCCGGCTGATGATAGACGTCGCCCAGGATCAGATTGGCGGTCTTTCTCCCCACGCCGGGGAGCTTCAAAAGATCATCCATGTTGTCCGGCACCTTTCCGCCGTATTCATCCAGCATCATCCGGGCGGCGCCCACAATATCGCGGGCCTTGGCCCGGAAGAAGCCTGTGGAATGGATATAGGTCTCCACTTCACTGATGTCGGCTTCGGCCAGAGACTCCAGGGTGGGGAAACGGGCAAAGAGGGCGGGCGTCACCATATTCACACGCTCGTCGGTGCACTGGGCCGCCAGACGGACGGAAAAGAGCAGTTCATAGGGTTTGGGATAGTCCAGGGAGCAGATCCCGTCCGGGTAGAGCTTTTTCAGCTCCGCTATGATGGAGAGAACATCCGCTTTTGTTTTCATTCCGATTCACCTCGTCTATCAGAGATATAGAACACATAAGAGAAGTATTCTTTACCATAATACCATAAAAGCAGACGGAATGCGACGGGGTTTTTCATGGTATGTCAGTTGTATTTCTCGGAAAGATTCGATATAATACCCAATATAGCTCTTTCACACACTACTTACTTAGAGGAGAGGTGCGACGGCAATGGTACAGGAAATGATCGACTTTCTTTCCACCAAGGACCCAGAGGTGGCAGCCACCGTGGCGGCTGAATTGGCGCGTCAGCGCAGAAACATCGAGCTCATCGCGTCGGAGAATATCGTCAGCGAGGCGGTTCTGGTGGCCATGGGCACGGTGCTCACCAACAAATATGCCGAAGGATACCCCGGCAAGCGCTATTACGGCGGCTGCCAGGAGGTGGACGTTACGGAGAATATCGCCCGTGAGCGCGCCTGCAAGCTTTTCGGCGCAGAGCATGCCAACGTCCAGCCCCACAGCGGTGCTCAGGCCAACTATGCCGTCTATGCGGCGCTGTGCGAGCACGGGGACACGGTGCTGGGCATGGATCTCTCCAACGGAGGCCACCTCACTCACGGCTCTCCCGTCAACTTTTCCGGCAAGAACTACCACATGATCTCCTACGGGCTGGGGGCTGACGGACGCATCGATTACGACCAGGTCCGCGATATGGCAAAGCAGCACAAGCCCAAGATGATCATTGCCGGCGCCTCCGCCTACCCACGGGTCATTGATTTTAAGACTTTTGCAGAGATCGCCCATGAGGTGGGGGCCTACTTCTTTGTGGACATGGCCCATATTGCGGGGCTGGTCGCCGCGGGCCTCCACCCCTCTCCCGTGCCCTATGCCGATGTGGTGAGCACCACGACCCATAAGACGCTTCGGGGCCCCCGGGGCGGTATGATCCTGTGCAAAGAGGAGTTTGCCAAGAAGATTGATTCCGCCATTTTCCCCGGCTCTCAGGGCGGGCCTCTGGAGCATATCATCGCCGCCAAGGCGGTGGCCCTGGGGGAAGCGCTTCAGCCCGAATTCAAGGATTATCAGAGTCGTATCCTTAAGAATGCCCAGGCACTGGCAGCAAGCTTGACGGAGTCCGGCTTCGATCTGGTCTCCGGTGGAACGGACAACCATTTGATGCTGGTGGATCTCCGCAAGGCAAGGGTGACCGGCAAGGAGATGGAGAAACGGCTGGACGAGGTGAACATCACCGTCAACAAAAACGCGATCCCCAACGATCCTGAGAAGCCCTTCGTCACCAGCGGGATCCGTGTGGGTACGCCGGCGGTCACCACACGCGGATTCCGTGAGGAGGATATGAAGGTCATTGGTGAGCTGATGTGGCAGACCGCTACTGATTTTGATGCCAAGGCAGAGGAGATCCGCGCAGCCGGGGCCGCGCTTACGGAAAAGTATCCCCTCTACCAGTAATAAAACAAAAAGAATCCATGGAACGGCCTCCGGATGGGGGGAATGATTTCCCCACACGGAGGCCGTTATGGTATCATGTTCAAAAGAGAACTATATCAGGCCAAAAGATCGACTGAGAAAAACCCAAAAGGTCAAAGAGAAAGCGGAGAGCACCGTGGTGGAGACCACTGCGCTGGAAGCAAGCACGCCGTCTCCGCCCATATTTTCCGCCATAACATAGCCCGTGCTGGTGGTGGGGGAACCCTGCATGACCAAAACGGCGGCCAAGTACTCTCCGCGCAGCCCCAGCGCAACGCAGATTGGGAGGAAAACGCCAGGCAGGACCATCAATTTGATAAAAGTGACGGCCAGTGTCGGTTTGATTTTTTTCAATGCCTCTGTGCCTTGAAAACTGGCTCCGATACAGACCAACGCCTGGGGCATGGCCATATCGGCCACATATCCCATTCCTCGCTCCAGCATGAGGGGAAAACGGATTTCAAACCAAGATGCGGCCATGCCTAGGAGGATGGCCAGGAGAATGGGGTTTGTGACGATGTCTTTTCCGGCCTTCAGAAGGTTCTCTTTCAAAGAACTCTCTTCATGGGTGGGACCCTCCAGGGTGAGGATGAGTACGGCAAATACATTAAAGAGGGGAACGCTGCCCACCATCATCATAGGAACAACGGCGCCGGAGCCGTAAATATTTGTGACCAGGGCCATACCGAGAACGGCGACACTGCTGCGGTATCCCGCCTGAACAAAAGCGCCTACCATGTGGCGGTCTTTTAGGAAGATACGGGCGCCGATCCAAATGCCGACTGCGGAGAGCACAGTGATGACCGCACAGAGCAGGACAAAACCACCGCTGAAATTGTCCCGCAGGCTGGTCTCAGTCATCTGTACAAAGAGCATGACTGGAAGTGTGATCTTGAAGTTGAAGCGATTACAGACAGAAACAAAGTGCTCATCCAGAATGCCAATCCGGCGCAGGATATACCCCAAAAGGATGACCAAAAAAACCGGCGCAGTGGCATTTACGCTGTAGAAAAAACTTTCCAAGGCATGATTCCCCCAAAATATAGAGTATAAATTGAGAATATCATACTCCTAAACAGCATATATCGTCAAGAAGAAAGCTTTTTTGTCACAAATGGTATGCCATGGTATGGCGCAGAGCATAAATTGGAAACAGTCTTGACAATTTGAGAAGAAGTTACTATAATATATCGGTAACATTCTTTCGGGGTGTGGCGAAGCTTGGTATCGCGCTTGGTTCGGGACCAAGAGGCCGCGGGTTCGAATCCCGCCACTCCGACCATACGGAGTATCATTAAAGGATCTGAAAAGTTCTTTTGATGATACTCCGCATTTTTTATGCTCAATTCTATATGGCAATCTGTGCGGGGGCGTAGCTTAATGCTACGCCTTTTCTCGTTTCCAGCAGAATGTCCTGCTCTGGAATCTTCCGGCGATCCGGCACTTCAAAAGCGCCGATGCAGTTGTAGAAGATCACGACACGCTGCGTTTGGTGATCGTGGTGGCGTCGGTATAGCGCCGGATCGTTTCAAGAAAGAAATCCATATCCATTTGCTTGCCGTCTGCTTTTTTCAGTTCCAGCCGCAGCGCCTTGATTTTCCCGGCAGCCTCACCCTGCTCCTGCTCATACCGTTTCGCCATTTTCGCAAACCGGGCATCGTCGATCTTGCCGGACACGTTGTCCTCATACAGCCGTTCAAAGAGCATATCCAGCTCCTTGTCACGGGCCAGCAGCGCATCCAGTTCCCGCTGTTTCCGCGCCCGGTCATTTTGCGCGACCTTTGCGGAGCGGCCCATCATAGCCTTGATAAAGTCGTTTTCGTACTCATTGGCGAAACAGGCCAGCCGCTTGACCTCATACAGAACGACCTGCTCCAAGAAGTCCAGCCGGATATAATGGGTTGAGGAACACTTGCGAAGTCCCGAGTTGTGGTTGTTGCAGCTGAAAAACTTAATGTCGTGATTGTTTTAATTGAAGTGGAATGTTAGATTGCCACCGCACTCAGGGCATTTCATCACGCCGGAGAACACGCTGGGCTCCTGTGTAACGGTAGTCCGTCTGCGGCGCGTGGTATGCAGGCTTTGCACCTTTTCCCATGTGATGCGGTCAATAATCGGCTCATGGATATTGAGAAAGATCGCCCGGTTTTCCTCCGGGTTTTCGATCCGCCGCTTTACCTTGTAGGACTTGGAATAGCTCTTGAAGTTGATCACGTCGCCACAGTATTCCTGCAATGTGAGGATTTTTTTGACGGTAGTGTGGTTCCACTTTGTAGGCTCCAGCGTACTTTTGGAGCCGCCCTTACTGATCCCCTTGCTGGTGCGGTAGGCCGAGGGGTTCAAAATCCCTGCCTCACAGAGCGCCGTTGCAATCTGCATAGGGCCGTTGCCCTCCAAAGCCAAACGGTAGATGCGCCGTACTACCTCGGCGGCCTCCGGGTCAATCACCCAAAACTGGGGATCGCCCGGGTTTTTGATATATCCGTAAGGCGGAGGGGACAGCGGGATGCCGGAATTGCCTTTCATTTTGTTGACGATCCGGCGCTTCTTGGAAATGTCTTTGGCGTACCACTCATTTGACCTGTATGCAAACAAGAATATGGGCGTTCAGCGCATCGGCGAGTATTTGACCGAACACGGCATATTCACAAGGCAGGGCAAGCCGTTCAGCGGCAGAAGCCTTTTAATCATGCTGCGGAATGAAACCTATACAGGGCGAGGTGTGCGGAACAAATTCACCAATGGCGCAATTTTTGAGAAGCACCCCACGAGAGAAACAGGCAAAGCCGTGATATTTGAAACGGACAAAGTGCCCGCCATTATTGATATGGCTACCTTTGAGAAAGCGCAGAGCGTGCTTGCGGGCAAGGTGCAGCACCAAGAGCGCAAGGGTATCTATACAGGCAAGACGGACTTTGCGGGTAAATTGGTATGCGGCTGCTGCGGCGCACACTACTTTTCTTCCGGCAGCGATTATATCAAGTCTGCGGGCGGCAGAGTGCGGACATACGCTTGTAAGACCAAGCGCACGATGAAGCGGGATAAGGACGGCAACAGGGTCATGCTCTGCAACAATCCGAATGTGTCCGAAACCACGATAAACCGTATGCTGCAAAGCCGCGCATTCGGCAACAGCCTTTTCATTCGCTATCACAGCGGCATAGAGGAATTGGAGGGTATCAAGGCGGCATTGGAGGGGCAGATTGACAAGCAAACCGCCGATGAAGTAAACTATATGCAGGAGCAGCTTACAGAGATTACCACGCAGAAAGACAAGCTGTTAGACCTCTATCTATCCGAACTGTTCAGCAAGGAGCAGTTAGACGAGAAAGCCGCACCGCTCAAAGCCGAAGAAGAACGGCTGCAATATGCCATTAAGCAGCTATCCCGCTCCAATGAGGAAATACAAACGGATATTGCGGCAGTAGATGAAGCAATAGAATATCTGCAAGAGCAGCGGGAGCTTTGGCGCAAGGAGTTCAAAACGATAAGCAGAGAAGAAAAGATTGCAGGACTGGAAAGCATCATTGTCAATCCAGACGGTACGCTCACCTTTAAGCACAAGGGCATTGAGGAAGTGGACAGGCTGCTGGAAAAGCACCAGTATTTGAAGTATCAGACACGGCAAAAGGTGTCTTGATTGATGGGAGGGCATACCATGTCAGTTATTCAATATGTCAAAGATGATTGGACAATAGTATTGCCTTATCGTCTACGCCATAACCGATACAGAGGTGCAAGTAGACCATCTTATGCGCTACTATGTCTTCTGTACTACTCCATCAAGTCTTTCCTTATATTGTACTTCTACGGGGCCTTCAAATTATACAAATTCGTACTATGGGACATTTGGAAATGGTTATGGTATCGACTCAACCCATGTGATGCGGAAGAAGAAATCGAAGATATTGATTACAAAGATGAAGTTGTATGCGAACGGTTTGCTGATGATGAAGTAATTGACATTGACAAAATGGACGGTGCAACATTTGAGCATTTCTGCGCTGACCTGCTGCGTGTCAACGGTTGGACAGATGTGCAGATTACACCTGCGTCTGGTGACCACGGCATAGACATTACAGCAGAGAAAGACGATATAAAGTGGGGTTTCCAATGCAAGCGTTGGAACGGTACAAAGGTAGATGCGGTTGCCATAGGACAGACCTACAAGGGCAAAGCACTTTATGAGTGCGATATGGTGGCAGTCATCACCACAAGCACGCTCACAGCGCAAGCAGAGGGCGAAGCAAAGCAGTTAGGCATCAAGGTATGGGGGCGGGGCAAAATCCGTCAGCTAATGAGCAAGCTGGAAAACGCAGAGGACTATTATTTATCTGCGTAGCCATACATCTCGCCCGCTCTTGTGCGCTCTCTCGCATTTACAGCACAACAGGCTATAAACAACACAGAATAAGAAAAAGCACTTGTAACCACCGCTCTCACAGCGAGATGGTTACAGGTGCTTTTTGCTATATGGTGCGCTTTTGTGCCGTTGGCAAATACCGTTGAAAAGCAATACAAAACATTCATAATGTTGCGGAACGGGGTGAAATCATCCTCGCCCTCGTCGCTGTCAACGCCATCGGAAACAGCAATCAGCCGAATGTCGTGCTGCGGGAAAAATTCCTCGGTGAGCTTGCCGACTTCAATGTAGTTGCGGCCCAACCGGGAAAGGTCTTTGACAAACACTGCCGAAATGTACCCGGCCTCGATTGCCTGTATCATTTTCTGAAAACCGGGGCGTTTCATCGTCGTGCCTGTAATTCCATCATCCACGAAAAAGATGGTGTCCGCGTAGCCTTTTTCCTTGGCTACCTTTTGCAGGATCTTTTTCAGATTTTGGATGCTGTTGGACTCGTTGTCCATGTTATCGTCACGGCTCAGACGGCAGTAGAGGGCGGCTGTGCCGGTTGCGTATTTACTTGACTGTTTCAAAATATTCTCCTTCCCAAGCAGTCAAGCAAGGGTTTTATCCTATGTATATTGTACCCCTGCCGACCGCCCATGTTAAGGATGTCGATGGAACAATTAAACTGGCTCTAAATCGGCCAGCATTAGTTTCAAGAGAATGTCACGCATGGGCTCACTCTCGTCCTTATACCTCGCCTTTGGTTCCTTTGTCGGCCCCCACATCGCCTTTGCCGGCGGCGTGGCGGCCGCCGGATATGCGGGCCGCAAGGGCAAGCTGGCCTCCGGCACCGACATCCTGTCCTCCCTCAACGGCCTGGGTGAGCCCGATGTGCTCCTGGTGGGCGGCATCTTCGGCGTGCTGGGCTTCCTGATCCACTACTGCATCGGCCTGCTGCCCGTCATCGGCAGCGCCGGCCCCGCCACCACCGACCTGCCCGGCATCACCGTCTTCATTCTGGCGGTTGTCACCCGTCTGGCCTTCGGCAAGACCGGCCTGACCGGCAAGTACACCGGCTCCGGAAAGCGCGAGTGGTTCGCCACCGGGAAGGGCTTCATCTATAACGTGGTACTGGGCGGCGGCATCGGCATTGTTGTGGGCTTCATCGCCGCGTTCCTGTACGAGAATGAGTTCACCGCCGCGTTCAGCATCTTCCCGATCGTGTGCTTCGGCTTTGCGGCTATCACGCTGATCTTCACCCAGACCGGCTTCGCCACGCCCGCGACCCATCACATTTTCCTGCCCTCCGGGCTGGCCGCCGTGGCCGGCATTACCGCCTGGGGCCCTGCGGGCGCTCTGCTGGGCGTGCTCTTCGGCATCCTGGGCTCCCTGCTGGGCGATCTGGTGGGTAAGAGCCTGAACAGCCACTGCGACACCCACATCGACCCCCCTGCTACCACAATCTTTATCCTGACGATTGTGATCAACGCTGTCAGTAGCGTGATCAATGCCTGAACTAGCAGAGGAATCCATAGGAAAAGAGGCCAGTTATGGGAAAGTCCATCGGATTACTGGAATTGAAAAGCATCCCCGTCGGCATTGAAACCGCCGATGCGGTGCTGAAGGCCGCCAATGTGGAGCTGCTGACCGCGACCCCCACCTGTCCGGGTAAATATGTCATTATCATCTGCGGCGCGGTAGGCGCCGTGAAGAGCGCCATGGAGAGCGGCCGCCAGACAGCGGGCATCTATCTGGTCGGGCACCACACCATCAACAACGTGCACGCCTCCGTCCCGGAGGCGATCGTGGGCACGTCGGAGGTGGGACACATCGCCTCCATCGGCGTGATTGAGACTATGACGGCTTTGACCGCCGTTGAGGCGGGGGACTATGCCGCCAAGGCCGCGAATGTCCGCCTGATGGAGATCCGCATTGCCCGCGGCCTGGGCGGCAAGGGCTTTGTCATTCTCACCGGCGAGGTTTCCGCGGTTCGCTCTGCGGTTAAGGCCGCGATGAATCAACTGGAGGAGACCGGGGATATTACAAGCAGCAGCGTGATCGCATCGCCTCATCCGGGACTGATTGACAAGCTGACAAATTAAGGGAAACAGGAACAGACACGGAAAGGAGGGCCATCGGTATGGCTTCGCAGGATTGCCCCAACTGCCACTATCCAGCACCCAACCGCAAAAAGCCTGGGGAGGGGGAGCGCGTGCCCCAGGGCATGTACCACACCCCCGGCAGGAGCAGTGAGACGGAGGAGTGCCCCCAGTGCTTTTACCAGCCGGAGGCAGTGGAGGAAAAGCCGGAGGAGGAGTGTCCCCAGTGCTTCTACCAGCCCGAGGACGGGCAGAAGCGGGAGAAGGACAAGGAGGACGACTGCTCTCAGTGCTTCTATAAGCCGGATAAATAAGAATTGGTAAGAAAGGATTGTGAGCTCTGTGGAACGACTCATTGGAAAGCAGGCGCCCTATTTTTCCATGGAGGCGCTGTCGGCGGATGGAGAACATTTTGTGCGCGTCGCGCTGCCGGACTATGCCGGGAAATGGCTGGTTCTGTTCTTCTACCCCATGGACTTCACCTTTGTCTGTCCCACAGAGCTCACATCCTTCTCAGAGCACCGGGAGGCCTTCCGGGCGGCCGGCGCGGAGCTGCTCAGCGTGAGCACGGACAGCGTCTACACCCACCAGGCCTGGCAGCGCAACGGCCTGGGCGGGCTGGGTTACCCCATGGCGGCGGATCAGACCCTGCGGGTCTGCGCCGACTACGGAGTGCTGCTGGAGGAGGAGGGGGTGGCCCTGCGGGGGCTGTTCCTGATTGATTCGGAGCAAAGGGTGCGTTACAGCGTAATCCACGACAACAATATCGGTCGCAATCCGGAGGAGGTGCTCCGGGTATTGGCCGCGCTGAAAACCGGCGGCCTGTGCGCGGCCGGCTGGAAGGCCGGGGAGGAAAACCTCCGCCCGGACATGCCGGAGCGCGAGGCCCCGGTGCTGGCGGGCGCGGCGCCCGTGCGCATCTATACGACGCCCGGCTGCAGCTACTGCCGCAGTGTAAAGGAGTTTTTGAGGCAGAGCGGGATCTCCTATGAGGAGGTCAACCTCGCGGAGGATAAGGCCGGGCAGGCCTTTATGGAGAGCCGTGGCTACACGGGCCTGCCGGTCACGGTGATCGGCGCGGAGGAGATCGTAGGCTATAATATGCCCAGAATCAAGGCGGCGCTGGGCCCGAGCGGAGCAAATGAGGTGAAATAGGATGGATTTAATGGACTTTGGAACCGTGCAGGAGGGGAAGATGCGGCTTGTCCAGGAGATGGTGCCCGGCAAGCAGGTCACTCTGGCCCATATTATTGCAAGCCCGGATGAGATTATCTATCAGAAGCTGGGCCTCAATCCCAATGTGGACTACCAGCAGGCCGCCATCGGGATTCTGAGCATGACGCCCTCTGAAATTTCCGTAATTGCGGGCGATATCGCGATCAAGACCTCCAAGGTGGAGATGGGGTTTATTGACCGCTTCAGCGGAACCCTCATTTTTACCGGACGCATCTCAAATGTACAGGCCGCGGTGTCCAGCATCCTGACCTATCTGAAGAATCACCTCGGCTTTACCATCTGTGAAATTACGAGGACATGAAGAAAATTATTTTAATGGGCCGGAGCGAATGCGGAAAGACCACCCTCACGCAGGCGCTGAAAGGCGATGTGATCCACTACCACAAGACACAGTACATAAACCACTATGATGTGGTGATTGACACACCGGGGGAGTATGCGGAAAATGCCAGCCTGGCGAAGGCGCTGGCGCTCTACACCTATGAGGCCGATGTAGTGGGGCTGCTGCTGAGCTCCACCGAGCCGTACTCGCTCTACCCGCCCTGTGTGACGGCCTGCTGCAACCGCCCGGTGATCGGCATTGTTACCCAGATTGACCATCCGGACGGCGATCCGGACCGGGCGCAGGGCTGGCTGGAGCTGGCGGGATGCCACCCGATTTTTCGGGTCAGCTCCTATACCGGGGAGGGGATCTGGCAGATCCTCAACTATCTCCGGGAGCCGGGAGACGTCCTGCCCTGGGATTCGGAACAGGCGGCTGAGCGTCCCCGGGTGGTTCTCTCGAACAAATATGGGAGGCTGCCCGAGGAGGGCGGTGGACACCCGCAAACAGTTTAGGAAAAAACAGGAGTGCTCCTGCCGCGGGAGAGACTGCGGTGGGAGCTTTGTTGTTATGATACGTTAGGCGATACAATTTGCAGAAGGAGGGCTGTCCATGGAAGCGTTGACCTTTTTTTCGGCGATGAACCGGGGACAGTTCCGGGAGGAACAGGGGATTGAGGGCAGCTCTTACTGTATCTTTTTTGCCCCGATGGAGGAGCTTGTCACCCAGGACCGTATGACCGGAAGAGAGGACCGCGTCGTGTTGGAGCTGCTCTACGGCGATGAAATGCTGCCCGGCGCCCTGCGGGTGAGGCAGGTGGGGAGCAACGCAGTCGTTGAGGAGTCCACACAGGGGGCGTTTCGCGCCTTTCTGGAGGAGAAGCCTGTCAAGTACATCGGCCAGCTGCTGATGTACGCGCTTCAGTTCAAAATACAGGATCTCTCCGTGCGCATTGAGGGCTGCACAGGCGAGATGAAGCAGTTGGAGGACGCCCTGGACAACTGCATCGACAACAGCGGCACCTATCGGCTGCTGGATTTTCGCAGGCGCTACACGGAGTGCGGGAATATGGTGCTGGCGGTGAAGGAAATCCTGTCGCGGATCGACAAGGGCTACTATCCGATGCAGATGCAGAACAGCTATGTGCTGCAGGGCGAGGTGCTGATGGAGTTCCGCTTCCTGGAGGAGCGGTATGAGCTCATCAAGAGCACGGTCCTCAAGGACTTTGATACCTATACCTCCATCACCAATAACAACATCAACCGGAATGCCCGGCTGCTGAGCATCATCTCGCTGGTGGGGGTGGTTCTCAACTTCATGTTCGGAAGCCTGCTGGCCGCCAATCCACTCCTGGGAATCATCGGCGGCCTGTCGGTTGCTGGCCTGTCCGTGGGAGCTACGGCAGTCTACCATGTCAGCCGCCGCGGCAATGCACCGCTTCCCTCGGGGCGCGGTCCTATTCAGGCGTTTCCCCCCTGCCGAAATTCCACAGGAAAGAGAAGCAGGAGCGGGACCAGTGGGAAAAATAAATATGGGGCGGTGACAGAGGGGGTGTGCCGAACCCGTGCCGCCAAAGACCGGAATGGGGCGGAGAGGACGAATGTCCTCTCCGCCCCAGTTTGGTTTCATCTAGGAAGCAGATGTACCGGGTTGCCGCCATTTTTTCGGCGGCCTCAGTCCATCACCTCGCCGCCGGGCGCATCATGGGTGGCGGACCAGACTCGCTCAAGAGCGGCCCAATCGCGCTCCGTCAGCCTGCCGGTCCACTCCTCCGTGTCTTCCCCCTCTGTCCGGATATAGTCGCGGGAGTTGGTGGCCTTCTGCATGGCTGCGTAGTACCAGGCGGAGGTATGGCTGCACCGCGAACAGCGAATGGGCTGTTCTTACGTGCGCACCTTGTGGGTGGACTGCTCATTTCCGCCTAAATAGAGGGTCGTGTCCGCATTGCCCAGCAGGCCCTCCCATTCATCCTTGAACAGAGCTTTAAGGGCGGAAATATTGCAGAAGTCCGGAAAGACGGAGCTGGGCAAATATTCCGCCAAATACGCCCTGACGGAGCTGCTGGTATGCGGTGAGTGCGGCTCCCCCTACAAGCGGGTGACCTGGGCACGGAACGGGAAGAAGCAGATCGTGTGGCGGTGTGTCTCCCGGCTGGAGTTTGGGAGGAAATACTGCCATAGCTCCCCAACGCTGGCTGAGGAGAAACTCCACCGGGCCATCCTGGAGGCCCTCAACGAATTCGCTCAGGCCGGCACGGAGGTAAAGGCCGATCTGCTGGAGTTCACTGCCATGGCCTGGAGCAGCGGGAAGTCTGACGGAACCAGCCTCATCACCCTGCGGCAGCGGCTGAAAGACATCAATGCCCAGCAAGCCCTGCTGCTGGACCAGGTGCTGGAACACATGGACGACTCTATCCTGACCGCCCAGCTCAAGGCCATCATGGACGAGAAGCAGGCTACTCAGGAGCAGATCAGCGCCCTGAAGCTGGATTCCGTCCGCAGCGCCAGCCAGGCGTCCCGCATGGCGGAGCTGAAGGAGTGGATGGCCCGTCTGGAGGTCAACACCGAGTATTAGGACGAGCAGGTCCGCATGGCGATTGAGAAAATCACGGTGCTGGATGCCGAGACCATCCGTATCAAGTTCAAGTATCCTGGATTGGAGATCCAAAAGAAGCTGGTGTAAGGGGGCGTTTGAGGGATGGAAGTATTCATTACAGGAGACACACATGGTAATTTCAGACGGTTTCTACCGGAATTTTTCTACGAGCAAGAGTGGCTGAACAAGGAGGATATCCTCTTGATTGCAGGCGACTTTGGCGGCGTGTGGTATGGAGACGACCGGGACAGCAATGGGCTGGACTTCCTGGAACAGCGGCCTTTTACTACGGCCTTCGTGTCCGGTAACCATGAGAACTACGATGCTCTGCGCGCCTATCCGCCGGAGGAATGGCATGGTGGGAAGGTGCGGCGCATCCGCCCATCGGTGCTCCTGCTGGAACGGGGCCAAGTGTTTGAGCTGGGCGGGAAACGCATCTTCGCCATGGGCGGCGCCAGCGGCCACGATATCCGGGACGGCATCCTGGAACCCGATGACCCGCTGTTCCTGGAGCGGTTCCAGACACTGAACGCCCAGGGGGCGCCGTTTCGGGTAAACCACCGATCCTGGTGGAAGGAGGAGCTGCCCAGCGAGGCGGAGTACCGGGAGGCCAGGACCAATCTGGAGAAGGCAGGCTGGGCAGTGGACTACATCATCCCCCACTGCGCCCCCACCATCATCCAGAATGCCCTGCTCCGGGAGTTCTCCACGCCGGACGCTCTGACAGATTCCCTGGAAGAAGTCTGCCGGCAGTGTCGGTTCAAGTATCACTTCTTCGGACACTGCCACAGCAATCTGGTGCTCCAGCAAAAATACGTCCTGCTGTATGAGCAGATCCTGCGGCTGAAATAAGGCGGGAAAACCGTCAGATTTTAAGGCAAAGCGAGGGGGCGACAGCTCGTCCGTCACCCTTTCGCTTTACTTTAAAAACTTACGATAAGAGGTACGCCACGATGAAAAAAGAAATCTATAAAATGCAGTGCCCAAAACATATTGTCTTTGGTGACCCGCTCTATTTTGACCGATTCAAAGGGGCAAGGCTCAAGAGCCTGGTAGTGGACTACAAACCGCCCAAGCACTTTGAGGCCCGCCTGGTGTTGCTGGAACAGAAAAGCGAAGAACTTGAAGGATTCATAGAACGGAGCATGAATCTCTATCTGGCCCCCACCGAAACCATGAAAACATATCTGGACGAAATGAAATATAAGGATCACAAGATGGGGAAAAAGATGATCGGCGTCGATACCGCGCGGTATATACTTGAGATCGACGACCGCTCTGATGAGATCCGCACAGGAGGTGACGGATGCTGGGGCAGCGAAGTAAAGCTGTACCGCCAGGTCGGGAATCAAAAAGTTTCCGATGCCATGATAATCTCTGTGGCAATGCCGGAGGGACGGGCTTTGATGGCATGCGCAAGATGGCCCGCTACTTTTTTCCTGATTTGCAGCAGGTACACAAAGACCAGAAGAAAAAGAAGCGTGGGGATATGGCAAGATAAAGCGGATGAATGACCCTATCCAATCTGAACAAGTTTGTAGGAGTTGACTGATTGAGTAGGGTTGTATGAGGATAATATTAAAACCATTTTACAGGGGAAAGAGAATTGCAATGTATTCCTCTATTTGACTGCCGCAATACTGAATTCTAGTAAAAATGGAAGAACAAGTCACAGAGAAATTGCGGCGGGCGCCTCAAGTTTTTGTTGACATTCCGGCGTTCTGGACGTATAGTAAATCAGCCACCTATGTGGTGGACTAAGTTTTTAAAGAGGTATTTCATGTTTCAGGACAAAGTTATCGTCTGCAAGGATTGCGGGCAGGAGTTCACTTTCACCGCCGGCGAGCAGGAGTTCTACGCGGAGAAGGGCTTTACGAACGAGCCTCAGCGCTGCAAGGCCTGCCGGGACGCCCGCAAGGGAGGCCCCCGTGCTGGCGGCGGTCGGCAGATGTTTGACGCGGTATGCTCCGAGTGCGGTAAACCCTGCAAGGTTCCCTTTGAGCCCCGCGGGGACCGGCCCATCTATTGCAGCGATTGCTTTCGCAGATAAATAGCGATATGGAGAGCGCCCTCAGAGGAGGGCGCTCTTTTTGTACTGGTGCAGCGCGCGGACCGGGACTGTTATGTATTGCGCCGGGGCATGATCATGCCCCGGCGCGGTTTGTGAGGCGAGGGATGGTCCCAATCACCCTTTGGGTCTGGGCTTGAAAATAAGCGCCACCAGATAGCCGAAGAAAATCGCGGCGGAGATACCGCCTGCGGCAGCGGTTACACCTCCGGTAAAGGCGCCCAGCAGGCCGCCCTCTTCCACGGCCTGGGCCACGCCCTTGGCCAGCAGATAGCCAAAGCCGGTGAGAGGGACGGTGGCGCCTGCTCCGCCCCATTGTACGATATATTTATAGATGCCGAGACCTCCGAGCACAACGCCGGAGACCACGTAGATCACCAAAATCTTTGCCGGGGTCAGAGTCGTCCGGTCAATCAGGATTTGCCCGATGAGGCACAGAAGACCACCGCAGAGAAAGGCGCGGAGATATTCCAGAAACAGGTCCATGGGTTACCCTCCCTTCTGTGTGCTTATGGCAACTGCGTGGCAGATGCCGGGGATACTTTCTCCCTGCATGGTGGAGGTGGGGGAGAGCAGTGCGCCCGTTCCGCAAAACAGAATCTTTTTCCAGCGCCCCTCCCGCATCCCGTTGAGCAGAAAGCCAGTGAGCACGGCCGCTGAGCATCCGCAGCCGGAGCCGCCGCAGTGTACGTCCTGCCCCTGTGCATCATAGATCAGCACGCCACAGTCATCCAGGTTTTGTAGGTCCACCCCATCTTTGTGGAAAAAGTCCAATACGATCCCTTTGCCCAACGTGCCCAGGTCGCCGGTCACGATCAGATCGTAGTAAGAGGGCTTTCTTCCTGTGTCGGAAAAGTGGGTGGAGAGCGTGTCGTAGGCGGCCGGGGCCATGGCGGCCCCCATGTTATTGGCGTCCTTGATCCCCTTGTCGACGATTTTTCCCACAGTTGCATGGGTAATATAGGGGCCATCGCCTTCGCGCGCCAGGACGACCGCGCCGGCACCCGTGACCGTCCATTGGGCGGTGGGGGTGCGCTGTCCTCCATATTCCAGCGGGGTCCGGTACTGCCGTTCGGCGGAGCAGAAATGGGACGAGGCCATGGCGGCAGCCCACTCGCCGAACCCGCCGTCCAGCATCATCGAGGCCAGAGTCAAGCTCTCTGCCATGGTGGAACAGGCCCCGTAAAGCCCGAAAAACGGCACGCCTTGTCCGCGAATGGCGAAGGAAGAGGCGATACATTGATTGAGAAGGTCCCCGGCAAAAATAAAGTCCAGAGTGGAGGCCGCCTGCTTGGCCTTATCCAAAGCGTTCTGGAGCGCCAGCTTCTGCATGGCGCTCTCCGCCTTCTCCCAACTGGACTCGCCGAAGGTATCGTCCTGGTTGATCAGATCAAAGGAGGCGCGCAGAGGTCCCTCGCCCTCTTTTTTGCCCACCACGTTGGCGTGGCCGGCGATGGAGGGCGGGGAGGCAAAGGCAACCGTCTGCTTTCCCAGCTTTTTTGTCGTCATGTTCTTCAGCACTCATTTCTGTATCAAGCTGGCCATAGTTTGAACAGTTTTCCGCAAAATATGAAAGTGGATTTTGGCAGGGGATGTGCTGGTCAAAAGCGGTAAAATGAGCTATAATAAGAACTGAATAAGTCCTGAGCCCGACTGCAATGCAATGGATTGCGTTGTACCCCGGTGGGCTGCCGGAGTAAAGGCTCAGTTGGGAGGAAGCACAATATGGTGGAAGAGCCCAAGCGTACGATCGCCTATCTCTGTCCGTCCTGCCGCCAGAGCGTGGTGGTGGAAAAGACGGTTTTTTCTCTGGCTGCGGCGCCCAGCGCTATCCCTTGCCCCTGTGGGAAGTCGGCGCTGAAAACGGAGATCATAGGGGACCGCGTGAAGCTGACGGTCCCTTGTCTGTTCTGTGAGAAGGAGCACACCGTTTCCTGTTCCACGCACGCTTTTCTCCATGAGAAAACATTGGCTTTCTCCTGCGCAGCCTCGGGACTGGACTGCTGCTACGTGGGAGAAGAGGGGCCGGTTTTTGCGGCGATGAAGCGGCTGGAGGAGGCCGTGGATAAGCTGGAGGCCGCCGCCGGCGCAGAGGGGACGTTTATTGACGACGTGATTATGCATGAAGTCCTGTCGGAGATCCGCGATATTGCGCAGCGGGGCGGGATCTCCTGTGCCTGTGGCTCTAAGGAGTGGAAGCTCCAGGTAAATTTCAGTTCGGTGGATCTGTTCTGTGCCCGCTGCGGCGCTGCGCTGCGGATTCCCGCCGCCACGGCGGACGACCTGGAGGATATCTGCTGCAAACCTTCGCTGCTCATCCACGGCAAGGAGGCGTGAGGATGTACTACGAGAACACCTATCGGGTCGGCGCGCGGGACGTGGACCCGTTTAACCAGTGCCGACCCTCCTCCATGATGGACTTCCTTCAGGAGGCAGCCACGGAGGCCGCGGTGGAGCTCCATGTCTCCCGGGAGGAAATGGTGGCGCGCTATCATGTGTTCTGGATGTTGGCGCGGATCTGGTATCGCCTGGACCGACCGGTCTGCTGGGATGAGAGGGTCACAATCAGAACCTGGCACCGGGGGAGCAGGGGGGCGTCTATGTATCGGGATTTCGACCTTCTGATGGACGGTAAGCCCATTGGAGAGGCGGTGAGCGTGTGGGTCCTGGCGGATTTGGATACCCATAAACTCTTCCGGCTGGGGAATGTGCGGGAGTTTGACGATACCTCCGGCGGCGCGCTCTGCAAGGAGAAACTGCTGCCCAGGCTGAAGGTTCCGGTACCGCTGGTCCCGACGCAGGCGCGCGCATTGCATTACAGTGATACCGATGTCAACGGCCATGTGAACAATGTCCGATATGCCGATTTTACCTGTGACGCGCTGGAGATGCAGCGCCTGGGCCAGGGGCGGTTCGTCTCTTCGGTCCAGATCGGATATCTGAAAGAGTGCCGGGCGGGGGAGACCATTCGTCTCTCGACGGGCTGCGAAAACGGAATATGGTATGTGCAGGGCGACGGGGAAGAGGGAAAGCCGAGATTTGACGCGGCGCTCACCATGTCCCCTCTTGACAAGCCCTGAAACGGGGCGTAAAATAGGCCAAATATTGTTGACTGCCCAGGAATATTGATGATGAATGAAGGAGTGGAGTCCATGATTAACACTGACGCCGCAGGTAAATTCGCCCGACAGGGCCTGACCTTCGATGACGTCCTGCTCGTCCCCGCGGAGAGCGACGTCCTGCCCGCCGACATCGACCTGCACACCCAGCTCACCAGGAAGATCCGGCTCAACATCCCGGTCATGAGCGCCGCCATGGATACGGTGACGGAGTACCGTATGGCCATTGCCATTGCCCGTGAGGGCGGGATCGGCATCATCCATAAGAATATGTCCATCGGTGCCCAGGCGGAGCAGGTGGATATGGTCAAGCGCTCTGAGAACGGCGTCATCACCAATCCCTTCTGGCTGGCTCCCGGCCACACCCTGGCCGAAGCCGATGAGCTTATGGCCAAGTACCGGATTTCCGGCGTGCCGATCTGTGACAACGGGAAGCTCATCGGAATCATCACCAACCGCGACATGAAGTTTGAAGTGGATATGGGCCAGCTCATCGACAATGTGATGACCAAGGAGAACCTGGTCACCGCCAAGGAGGGCACCACGCTGGAGGAGGCCAAGGAGATCCTGCGGCGGCATAAGATTGAAAAGCTCCCCATTGTGGACGATGAATTCCACCTCAAGGGGCTCATCACCATCAAGGACATCGAAAAGGCCACGGTGTATCCCAACTCCGCCCGCGATGAAAAGGGACGGCTGCTGGTGGGGGCCGCCATCGGCGTCACTTCGGATGTCCTGGACCGGGTGGCCGCCCTGGTGGACGCCGGTGCGGACGTGCTGGCGCTGGATTCGGCCCACGGCCACTCCCACAATATCATCGAATGTGTGAAGCGCATCAAGGCACTCTATCCGGATGTACAGCTCATTGCCGGCAACGTGGCCACCGCAGCGGGCACACGCGCGCTGATCGAGGCGGGCGCGGACTGCGTGAAGATCGGCATCGGGCCCGGCTCCATCTGTACCACCCGTGTGGTTGCGGGCATCGGCGTGCCCCAGATTACAGCGGTCTATGACGCGGCCTGCGTGGCTGCCGAGTACGGCGTTCCCATCATTGCGGATGGCGGGATCAAGTACTCCGGAGATATTGCCAAAGCGTTGGCGGCGGGCGCCAATGTGGTCATGCTGGGCTCCCTGCTGGCGGGCTGCGAGGAGAGCCCTGGCGATACCGAGGTGTATCAGGGCCGTCAGTTCAAGGTCTACCGCGGTATGGGGTCCCTTGGCGCCATGGCCAAGGGCTCGAAAGACCGTTATTTCCAGGAGGACAACAAAAAGCTGGTCCCTGAGGGCGTGGAAGGCCGGGTGCCCTACAAGGGCGCTGCCGGGGAGACCATCTACCAGATGATGGGCGGCCTCCGGGCCGGTATGGGCTACACCGGATGCAGGGATATCATCGCGCTCCATGAGAAGGCCCAGTTTATCCAGATCACCAGCGCGGGCTTGAAGGAGAGCCATCCCCACGACATCTATATCACGAAGGAAGCGCCCAACTACACGCTCAATCCCCAGTAAGGGCTGGACAAAAAGGATTCCAGGACTCCGGCGGCCCCCAGGCTGCCGGAGTCCTTTTTATGGGCCGGGAGCGGATGCTGTGAGACTTGCGGCTTTGCCCCACACGCATTATAATGGTCAGAGTCAGAAGAGAAAAAGAAAGGGGGAGAAGGATGCTGCGGCTGCTGCTGGGCCGGGCGGGCGCGGGTAAATCCACCGCCATCCTGCGCCGGATCGCCGCCTCCGGGGGAGCGCGGAGACAGCTTTTGATCGTACCTGAACAGGCGTCCCATGAGACGGAGCGCCGTCTGTGCGCCGTGGCCGGGAACCAGGTGTCCCTCTACGCCGAGGTCCTCTCTTTTACGAGGTTGGGAAGCCGGGTCTTTTCTCAGGCGGGGGGGCTGGCCGCCCCGGCGCTGGACCCGGGCGGCCGGTTGCTCCTCATGTGCGCGGCATTGAAATCAGTTTCCGGCAGCCTGACCGTCTATGCCCGTCCCTCCCGGAAACCTGCTTTCCTCACAGGACTGCTGGCCACGCTGGACGAATGCAAGCAGTATCAGGTCTTTCCGGACGACCTGGCCAGGGCGGGCGAGGCGGTGGAGGGTCGGGAGGGGGAAAAGCTCCGGGATCTGGGGCTGATTTTTGGCGCCTATGAGGCGCTTTCCGCGCGGACGGCGGCCGACCCGCGGGACCGCATCACACGGCTGGCCCAGGGTCTGAAGGAATGCGGCTATGCCCGCGGCATGGATATCTATATCGACGGCTTTACGGACTTCACGCCCCAGCAGGGGTTGGTGCTGCGGGCCCTCCTGCGGCAGGCGGAGTCCGTGACGGTCGCCCTCACCTCTGACCGGCTGGACCGGGATACCGGAGCATCCAACATCTTCGCTCCTGCGCGGCGGACGGCGGCCTATCTGAGGCGAATGGCGGGAGAGGAACATGTCCCCGCCGAGGCGGAATATCTGCCCCAGCGCGGGGAAGGCCGGTCGGCGGCGCTTGCCCGGCTGGAGGCCAACCTGTTTGCCGATGTGCCGGCGGCGGCAGCGTCCCCCGCGCCGGAGATCGGGCTGTTTTCCGCCCTGCGGCCCCGCTCGGAAGTGGAGTATGCGGCCTCGGAGGTCCTGCGGCTGGTGCGGGAGGAGGGCTGCCGTTTTCGGGACATCGCCCTGGTGGCGCGGGGATTTGAGCGCTACGCGCCCCTGGTGGAGGAGATCTTTCCCCGGTATGGCATCCCCGTTTTCCTGGATGCAATGACTGATATTCTGCAAAAGCCGGTCTTTGCCGTGGTGACGGGAGCGCTGGACGTGGTGGCGCGGGGCTACAGCTATGACGACGTGTTTCGCTATCTGAAAACAGGCCTTGCGGGGGTGTCCAGAGGCGAGTGTGACGAGCTGGAGAACTATGTGCTGAAGTGGGGGATAAAAGGAAATCGCTGGACGGCAAAAGCCGACTGGGACATGCATCCCAGGGGGTATGGCTTCCCCATGACTGGGCCGGACAGGGAATGGATCGCCCGGGTCAACGAAGCGCGCAGAAAGGTTGTCGGTCCGCTGGAGGGGCTCCGGAAAAACAGGGACCGCACGGGGAGAGGACAGGCGATGGCGCTCTATCGCTTCCTGGAATCCATCCGCCTGCCGGAGCAGCTCGCGGAGCGGTCAGAACGGCTGCGCGCGCGGGGAGAGCTCAAGCGGGCGGAGGAATACGGACAGCTTTGGGAGATCCTCTGCGGCGGGCTGGAACAGTGCGCCGGGCTGCTGGGGGAAGAGCCCATGGAGCTGCAGGAATTTGCCCAACTCTTCAAGCTGGTCCTGTCCCAGTATGACGTGGGTACCATCCCGGTGTCCCTGGACCGGGTGAACGCCGGTGAGGCCGCCCGGCTGGGGAACCGGGAGGTGAAAGCGCTGTTTTTCCTGGGCGCGGACGATGGAGCCGTACCCCAGGTGGCGCCGGCGCCGGGGCTCTTCACCGATGACGACCGGAGCCTGCTTTCCTCCTTCGGGCTGGAGCTCTCTCCGCAGCTCACGGACAAGCTGGACCGTGAGATGACCATTGTATACGAGGCATGTGCACGGCCCTCCCATTGGCTGACCGTGAGCTGGGCGGCCATGGACCCCCAAGGGGAGGAGAAACGCCCCTCCTTTCTGGTGAGCCGGCTGCGCCTGCTCTTCCCGCAGAACCCGCTGCTGCGGGAGCAGGACATGTCCGGCACATTCCGGCTGTCCGCCCCCGGCCCGGCAGTGGAGCTGGCGGGCCGCTATCCCCAGGTGCGGCGCATTTTGAGCGGAAGGGCGGAATATGCGCCCCGGGTACGGCGGATGGAGGATGCCCTCCATGCGGAGCGGGGAAGCCTGTCGCCTGAGGCGGTACGGCGGCTCTACGGCCGGCGTGTGCCTATGTCGGCCTCCCGGATGGACAAGTACCAATCCTGTCACTTCTCCTATTTCATGCAGTACGGACTGAACGCAAAGGCCAGACGGACCGCCGGATTCCAGGCCCCGGAATACGGCACCTTCGTCCATTATGTTCTGGAGCATGTGCTTCAGGACCCTGCCTGCCGGGTCGGGGACGGCTCCGGCGGCTGGTCCTATGACCGGGAGCGGGCCCGCAGGCTGATCCGGGAGATCATGGAGCGATATATTGCGGAGGAGCTGGGCGGACTGGAGAACAAGACGCCACGCTTTCTCTACCTGTTCCAGCGCCTGGTCCGGCCTGTGACCCAGGTGGTGGAGAACGTGCTGGACGAGCTGGGCGCTTCCCAGTTCCGGCCCATCGCTTTTGAGCTGGGCTTCGGCGCCAAGGGGGAGCTGCCGCCGGTGGAGCTCACGGTGGACGGCATCACCGTGAGCATATCCGGCTTTGTGGACCGGCTGGACGGCTGGGTCCATAACGGGCGGCTCTACCTCCGGGTGGTGGACTATAAGACGGGGCGGAAGTCCTTTGATCTGACGGAGGTCTGGAATGGGCTGGGCCTTCAAATGCTGCTCTATCTGTTTACACTGGAGGATCAGGGGAGCGCGCTCTATCACCGTGAGGTGACGCCCGCCGGTGTGCTCTATCTGCCCGCGCGGGAGGCGACGGTCCAGGGGAGACGTGATATGGATGAGGCGGAGCGGCGGAAAAGGGCGGACGCCGAGCTGCGGCGGAGGGGGTTGATCCTGGACGATCCGGAGGTGGTGGAAGCCATGGAGAGCCCCGGAGAGGAGGGGCTGCGCTTCCTTCCCCTGCGCGTGTCCGGCCGCACGGGAGCTATTACCGGCGACGCGCTGGTGTCGGCGGAACGGCTGGGAAGGCTGAAAGTCCATACGCAGCGTATCCTGCGGGAAATTGCCCGGGAACTGTCCGCGGGGAACATCGCGGCCGACCCCTTTTGGCGGGGACCGGAGAAGAACGCCTGCCTTTACTGCGACTATGCCGCTGCCTGCCACTTTGAGGAGGGGCGCGGCGGCGACAGGGTGAGGTACCTGCCCGCGCTGGACGGGGAGGCGTTCTGGCAGGCGGTGGCGGCGGAAGAGACGGAGAAGTAGGAGGTGAGAAGATGGGGTTTCCGCTGACGGAGGAACAGCGTGCGGCGGTGGAGGACTGCGGCGGAGGACTGCTGGTCTCTGCTGCTGCCGGCTCCGGTAAGACCAGGGTGCTGGTGGAGCGCCTGCTCTCCCGGGTGGAGGAGGAGGGGCTGGACATCCACCGTTTCCTGGTCATTACCTATACCAAAGCCGCCGCTGCCGAGCTCCGGGGACGGATCGTGGAGGAACTGGCGGCCCGCCTTGCAGAGCGCCCTGGGGACCGCCATCTGCGGCGGCAGGCCACGCTGGTCTATCAGACGCAGATCTCTACCGTCCATGCGTTCTGCGCCCAACTCCTCCGGGAGTGCGGGCACCTGCTGGATCTGGACCCCGATTTCCGGCTCTGTGACGAGAGCGAGGCGGGAGTGCTGATGCTCCAGGCCATGGACGATGTGCTGGAACAGCGGTATGAGACGGTAGAGCCGGAGGGGGATTTCGCCCGGCTTCTGGACACGGTGGCCGCCGGGCGGGACGACAGCCGTCTGGTCCGGATTGCCCTGGATATCTATGGAAAGGTGCAGAGCCATCCGGCCCCCGGCGCCTGGCTGGTGGGGCAGCAGAGGGCCTTTGCTCTGGAGGGCGTGGCCGATGCGGGGGAGACGCCCTGGGGCGCGCTGCTGCTGGAGCAGGCAGAAAGGCAGGCGGAATACTGGCAGGGGCAGATGATGCGGGCCCTGGAGCTGGCCTGGGGGGAGGAGAAGCTGTCGAAAGGATATGCCCCCAGCCTGTCCGCCACCCTGGAGGGCCTGCGCGCATTCCGGGAGGCCGCCGCCCAGGGCTGGGACCGGGCCTCGGAATGGGTGGCAATCCCCTTCCCCCGTCTGGGCGCGGTGCGGGGCTGCGGCGATCCCGCGGCCCAGGAGCGGATCAAGGCCATACGGGAGGTCTGTAAAAAGCGCATGGGAAAGCTGGCGGAGCTGTTCTCCGAGCCCAGCGGACGGCTGCTGGAAGATATGCGCGCGGTACATCCGGCGGTGCGGGGACTGTTTGCGTTGGTGGAGGACTTCTCACATGCCTATACGGCGCTGAAAAGGGAACGCGGCCTGTTGGACTTTTCCGATCTGGAGCACTGCGCGGTCCGGCTTCTGGTGGGAAAAGACGGGCTGCCTACGGAGCTGGCGGACCAGTGGGGCGCGCGGTACGCCGAGGTCATGGTGGACGAGTATCAGGACACCAATGAGGTGCAGAACGCTATCTTTTCCGCCGTTTCCGGGCAGGGAAAACGCCTATTTATGGTGGGGGACGTGAAACAGTCCATCTATCGCTTCCGACTGGCCGACCCCACCATCTTCTTAGAGAAGTACCGCTCGTTCCGCCCGGCGGGTGAGGCGGCGGAGGGCGAGCCCAGGCGCATCCTTCTGACACGGAATTTCCGCTCCCGGCCCCAAGTGCTGGAGGGAGCCAATTTCCTCTTCCGAAACGTGATGTCCACGGAGTTCGGCGAGATGGACTACACCGGGGATGAGGCCCTCTATCCCGGCGCATCCTTCGAAGAGGACAGGGGGGACTACCGTGTGGAGCTGGATGCCCTGGACCTCTCCCAGACCGGCGAGGAAGAGGGAGAGAAGTCCCCCAGGGATCTGCTGGAGGCCCGCTTTGCCGCAGGCCGCATCCAGACGCTCCTGGAGGAGGGATTCCAGGTCGTCGATCAGAACGGCGGCCTGCGGCCGGTGTCTGCGGGGGATATCGTCATTCTTCTGCGCTCGCCGGGGGCGGTGCTTCACCACTATGCCAGGGCGCTGGGAGAACGGGATATTCCCTGGGAGGCGGATGGGGGAGAGGATTTTCTGGACTCCACTGAGGTGTCTGTGGCCCTTTCTTACCTCCAGATCATCGACAATCCCAGGCAGGACGTTCCCCTCATCTCGGTGCTGCGTTCCCCGCTCTACGGCTTTTCGGCGGACCGGCTCGCAGAGATCAGGGCCAACGCCAGGGACACGGACTTTTACGAGGCGCTGTGCCGGGATGAGGGCCGGGACACGGCCGCCTTTCTGGAGGAGCTGGAACTGCTGCGGGACCGGGCCGTGGATATGAGCTGTCACCAGCTCCTCTGGGATCTCTATGACCGGGTCGATCTCCTGGGCATTTTTAGCGCCATGGGAGACAGCGGGACCCGGCGGGGAAATCTGCTGGCGCTCAGCGAATGTGCACGACAGTTTGAGTCGTCCGGACACAAGGGACTTTTTGGCTTCCTCTCTTATCTGGCGCATGTCCGCGAAAACGGCGGCAGGCTCACCTCTCCCAATCCGGGGGGAGGGGGAGACGGTGTGCGGGTCCTCAGCATCCACAAGTCCAAGGGGCTGGAGTTTCCAGTGGTCTTTCTCTGTGGGCTGGCGAGAAGGCTCAACCGGGAGGACATGCAGCGCCCCATCCTTTTTCACCCCAAGCTGGGCGTGGGTCCCAAAGGTCTGGACACCGAACGGATGGTATCGTTCCCAACGCTGGCCCGGAAGGCTGTGGCCAGCCAACTGGAGCGGGAGATGATGGCGGAGGAGCTGCGGCTGCTTTATGTGGCGATGACCCGGGCGAGGGAAAAGCTGGTCTTGGTCTGTTCCCTCACCGGCGGAGCCCGTGATCTTCAGCGTATGGCGGGGGACGCAGGCTGCCCGGTGGAGCCCCAGGCCCTTCTGGGTATGCAGGCGGTGAGCCAGTGGGTGCTGCTGCCTGTGCTGGCGCGGCCCGACGCCGACGCGCTGCGCCGGGCTGCCGGGGTCGAGATTCCGGTGACTGCGGAGGACTGCGGGCCGGAATGGGATATCCGCTGGATCAATGGGAGCGGGCTGGCGGTGGAGCCCCCGCCCTGCGGAGCGCCGCCGGAAGAGGAGGCGGACGAGGACGCCGGTCCAGGGTTGGAAGAACGGCTTCTCTGGCAGTATCCCTTCGCCGGAGATGTGGAGATCCCGTCCAAACTGACGGCGACCCAGCTCAAGGGCCGCGACTTGGACGGGGAGGAGGCGGAGGAGACGCCGCAGCCGCCCCGCCCCGTCCGCTTCGGGCGGCCGCGATTTGCGTCCGAGGAGATGGGGCTCACTCCGGCGCAGCGGGGAACGGCCCTCCATCTGGTGATGCAGTTCATCGATTTTTCCAGGACGGAGACGGTGGAACAGGTAGCCGGGGAGATTCGGCGGCTGGTGGAAAGACAGATGATCACGCCCCAGCAGGGGGAGGCGGTACGCCCGGAAAAGCTCACGGCGTTTTTTTCCTCCGCCATCGGCAGAGAGGTGCGGGCGTCTGAAACGCTGCACAGGGAGTTCAAATTTTCCATCCTGGTTCCAGCCGCCGGATATTATGCCCGGGCGAGCCGGGGAGAGGAGGTGCTCCTTCAGGGTGTGGTGGACTGCTGGTTCGAGACGCCGGAGGGGATCACGGTTTTGGACTTCAAAACAGACCGGGTGGACGAGCGGACCGTGGGGGACCGGGCGGAGGAATATCGTCCGCAGCTTGCGGCCTACAGCAGGGCACTGGAAGAGGTGACCGGGAGACAGGTGTGCCGCAGAGTGCTGTGGTTTTTTGCCCTGGACCGGGCGGAGGAGGTTCCGGACGCCAGTGTGCCGGAGGCCGGCAACTCCAAAAAACAAGAAAAAACTTGAAAAAGGGCTTGCATTCCCAAGGAGAACATGCTATTATACTAGTTGCGTTTATGCGCATATCCCCAAGGAGAAAGAGGTGAACCCAGCAATGAAGGAAGGCATTCATCCCAACTATCAGCAGACCACTATCAAATGTGCCTGCGGCAATGTGATCGAGACCGGATCTACCAAAAAGGACATCCGCGTGGAAGTTTGCTCCAAATGTCACCCCTTTTTCACCGGCAAGCAGAAGATGGTGGATACGGGCGGACGTGTGAGCCGCTTCAACAAGAAGTTCGGTTTGGACCAGAAGTAAGTTTGGGACTTAATAAGGCCCGCGTCGGTTTCGGCGCGGGTCTTTTCGCATATACTGTTTTCAGTACATGAGTACATAATAATAGAGGAGGAAAACGGCCATGCTGGAAAAATGTGAGGTCAAGAGCCTGGATCAGAACGTATTTACCCTGATTGGGGAGCAGTGGATGCTCATCACGGCCGGTACGCCTGAGCACTGCAACACCATGACCGCCAGTTGGGGCGGGCTGGGTGTCCTGTGGGGCGCCGATGTGGCCACCTGCTATATCCGTCCCCAGCGGTACACCTATGAATTTATAGAGAAAAGCGACTATTTCACGCTTTCATTTTTGGGGGAGGCGTACCGCAAACAGCTTGCCCTGTGCGGCGCCAAGAGCGGCAGAGAGGTCGATAAGGTGAAGGAGTGCGGCTTCACCGTGTGCGCAGGGGCGGGGAACGCACCCTATTTTCAGGAGGCAGAGCTGGTGCTGGTGTGCCGCAAGCTCTACTACCAGGACATCGATCCCACCCATTTCCTGGACCAAGGCATAGACGGAAAATGGTACCCCCAAAAGGACTACCACCGGATGTATATCGGCGAGATCGTCGAGGCATATCAGAAAAAATAAGGGGCGGTCGCCCCGGAGGTACTATGACGGACCATACGACAGAAGAGAAAATCAACCGCGCGGTGCTGGTGGGCCTGAATGCCGCCTGCCTGAGCCGGGAGGAGAACGCCACGGAGTCCTCTATGGAGGAGCTATCCGCCCTGCTGGAGACGGCTGGGGGAGTTTGTGTGGGGACAGTGCTCCAGAATAAGGACGCCCCGGATCCCAGAACTTTTATCGGCGAGGGCAAGGCGGCGGAGGTGAAGGCGCTGGCGGAGGCGGCGGGGGCGGACATGGTCATCTTTGACAATGCCCTTTCCCCCTCCCAACAGAGAGTGCTCTCGGAGGAGCTGGGGGTGGCGGTGATGGACCGCTCCGCACTCATTCTCGACATCTTCGCACAGCGGGCCAGGACAAAGGAGGGGCGGCTCCAGGTGGAGCTGGCCCAGTATAAGTATCTCCTGCCCCGCCTCACGGGTATGTGGGGGCACCTGGTCCGGCAGACGGCTTCCGGCGGAAAGTCCCCCATCGGTACCCGAGGGCCCGGCGAGACTCAGCTGGAGACCGACCGGAGGCATATCAGGAAGAAGATCGCCAAGCTGGAGGAGGATCTGGAGCAGGTGCGGCGGGTCCGGGGGGTCCAGCGGGAGCGGCGCATCAAGAACGAGGTGCCGGTGGTGGCCATCGTGGGCTATACCAACGCGGGGAAGTCCACCCTTCTCAACGCGCTCACCGGCTCGGACATTCCGGCCAACAACCGACTCTTCGACACGCTGGACACCACGACCCGAAACCTGGAGATCTCCGACACCTGCACCGTGCTGGTCTCCGACACGGTGGGGTTTATCTCCAAGCTGCCCCACCACCTGGTGGAGGCATTCAAGGCCACGCTGGAGGAGTTGAGCTTTGCCGACCTCCTGCTCCACGTCATCGACGCCTCCAACCCCGAGTGGCGGGAGCAGGCGGCGGTGGTGGACGCCCTGATCCGGGAGCTTGGGGCCGAACAGACGCCCCGCATCGAGGTGTTCAACAAGTCCGATCTCTACCGGGGGGATATCATGCCCCACGGGGAGGATATCGTCTCCATCTCCGCCCGGACCGGGGAGGGGCTGGACCGGTTAACCTCCATGATCGGGGACCGGCTGGACGGCGGCGCCCACCGGGTCACCCTGCGTCTGCCCTACGACCAGGGCGGAGTGGTGGACATGCTCTACCGGGAGGCAAAGGTGGAGCGGGTGGAGTACGGCGAGACCATCGAGGTCACGGCCGTCTGCACCGCCAAGATCCTGGGCCAGGTGAGCGAGTTTTTATGGAACGGCTAAGGCCTGCCTGCACGCTGGCAATCTGCCCGGCGCCGGGCAAAAGCCACGGCGATGGGACGTGCCGACTACGTTCCGAGCAGTACGATAGAGACGGCGCGGCCGACTACGCGCCTTTCCATCCGCTTTCGCCCAAAGGTCCGGGGAAGCAGATGAAAAAGGAGCGTATGGGACTCCGCGGCACCCTGATACGGGAGGAGTGGCAGGCATGATGACGGAGTATTATATCCCCACCGCCCCGTCGGAGACGGAATTTACCGAGAAGCGGTCCCGCTTCATCGGGCATGTCTGGCGGGTGGAGAGCGAGGCAGAGGCCCGCGCCCACGTGGAAGAGATGAAGAAGCGATACTACGACGCCCGGCACAACTGCTGGTGCTACCGGCTCCGGGAGGGCGGTGTGGAGCGGTATTCCGACGACGGAGAGCCCCAGGGCACGGCGGGCCAGCCCATGCTCAACGTGTTCCAGCGGGAGCAGGTGGAGAATGTCTGTTGTGTGGTGACCCGCTATTTCGGCGGTATCCTTCTGGGGGCCGGCGGCCTGGTCCGGGCCTATACTCAGAGCGCCAAGGATGCCCTGGATGCGGCGGGCATCTCAGTGGTCCGCCGCTGGGTGGAGGCGGAACTCCGGGTCCCCTACAGCCTCTTTGAACGGGCCAGACAGGAGACGGAGGCGGCAGGCGGACTGGTGGACGGCGCGGAATATGGCGCGGATGTGACGCTGAGGGTCCTGCTCCCGGAGGAAAAGGCAATAGACTTTACGGACCGGATCACCGAACTGACCGCCGGCGGCGTTGTCCCGGCAGTTACAGGGGAGTCCTTCAAGGACGTGCCGAGAGCGGGAATAATATGAAGAAACTGTGAATAATTCTTTTCTTTGCAGGATTTTTGTGTGTCCGCAGGGTATATAGCATCAGGTAGAAGAAACGAGGGGAGGCGGAGGAGGTTGACCGAGAGAGAACGGCGCGAGGAACAGGAACGGCGCTTTTTGTCCCCCTATGCCTGTCTGGCGGCGGACTCCAAAGGCCGGGAAAGGCCGGTGGAGCCCTGTCCGGTGCGCACCTGCTTTCAGCGGGATATCGACCGCATCATCCACTCCAAGGCGTTCCGGCGCCTGATGCACAAGACGCAGGTATTTCTCCAGCCGGAGGGAGACCACTACCGCACCCGCATGACCCATACCATCGAGGTGGTGCGGATCGCCCGGACCATTGCCCGGGGGCTGGAGCTCAATGAGGACCTGACCGAAGCCGCTGCCTATGGACATGATCTGGGCCATACGCCCTTTGGCCACGCGGGGGAGCGGGTCCTGAACGAGATCATGCCCGGAGGGTTCGAGCACAATGTCCAGTCTCTGCGGGTGGTGGACCGGCTGGAAAACGATGGGGATGGCCTCAATCTCACCTATGAGGTGCGCAGGGGCATCCTGTGCCACACCGGCCCGGACACGGCGGAGACGCTGGAAGGGCAGCTCCTGCGTTTGGCGGATAAGATCGCGTATATCAACGCCGACATCGACGACGCGTTGCGGGGCGGCATCATCTACCCCATCGATATCCCCCTGGAGATCTCCAACGTGCTGGGGTTCACCCACTCCGAGCGTATCGACACGCTGACGGTGGACATCATTCGGGAGAGTGCCGGGGCGGGGGTCGTCCGCCAGTCGGGGCCCTGCCGGGAGGCGATGAGCCGCCTGCGCGAATTCATGTTTGAAAATGTCTACCGCAACCCGGTGGCCAAGGGGGAGGAGTCCAAGGCACAGGATATGCTCCGCCGTCTCTTCGAGTGCTATGTGTCCGACCCGGACCGGCTGCCCCCCGAATTTCAGGACATCCGGGAGCGGGAGGGCGTGGAACGGGCCGTGTGCGATTACATTGCGGGTATGACCGATAAATATGCGGTAGAGAAATTTTCCGAAGCATTTATCCCTATGTCATGGGGTGTGAAGTAAAATTGCCTTTCGGAAGGTGCGATTCTGTATAGAGTTGTTATTTACTGGAAAAGATACTCGAAAAGCCGGAAAGGAGGGCGCCCATGGCCATTCCGGAACAATTTCTGGATGAACTCACGGCTCGATGCGACATTGCCGATGTGGTGGCGGACTATGTGCCTCTCACCCGGAAGGGCAATAATTTGTGGGGCCTGTGTCCCTTTCACGGTGAAAAGACGCCCTCCTTTTCGGTCTCGCCGGATAAGCAGATCTACCACTGCTTTGGCTGCGGGAAGGGCGGAGGAGTCATCAACTTCGTGATGGAGATCGAGAATCTCCCTTTCCCGGATGCTGTGCGTCTGCTGGCCAAGCGGGTGGGGCTTGAGGTGCCCGAGGAGCGCGGGAACGCGGATTTCCGGAAGAAAAGGGAGCGCCTCCTGGCACTGAATAAAGAAGCCGCCCGGTTTTTCCACGCAAGGCTCCAGGCGCCGGAAGGCCGGGCGGGGGCGGAGTATCTGTTCGGCAAGCGGAAGCTCTCACGGGGGACGGTGACGCGGTTCGGACTGGGTATGGCCCCGGAGGGATGGGATCACCTGATCACCGCCATGGCCCAAAAGGGCTATGAAAAGGTAGAGCTTCTGGAGTGCGGCCTGGTGGTAAAGGGGCAGAATGGACGGGTGTACGATCGTTTCCGCAACCGGGTGATGTTTCCCATCATCGATCTGAGGGGGGATGTGATCGGCTTTGGCGGCCGGGTGCTGGATGATTCTACGCCCAAATATCTCAACTCGCCGGACACCCCGGTCTTCAACAAGGGACGCAACCTGTTCGCGCTGAATATCGCCAAGAAGTCCAGGCTGGGGCGTATCATCCTCACGGAGGGGTACATGGATACCATTTCCCTCCATCAGGCGGGATTTGACTGTGCGGTGGCATCTCTGGGCACCGCCCTCACACCGGAACACGCGCAGTTGCTCTCCCGCTATACGAAAGAGGCGATCATCGCCTACGACGGAGATGGGGCCGGTGTCTCCGCGGCTCAGCGGGCCATCCCCATTTTGGAAAAGACGGGAATGAAGGTGCGGGTCCTGCGGGTCAAGGGGGCAAAGGATCCGGACGAGTTCCTCAAGACCTACGGGCCGGAGGCATTTGCAAAGCTGCTGGATCAGAGTGAAAATCACATTGAGTACCGAATTGAACAGGTGCTTGGCCGCTACGATCTTACGGATGACGCCCAAAAGGTGGAGTTTTTGAAGGAGGTTGTGGGGGTCATAGCGGGGCTTCACAGTCCTGTGGAGCGGGAGGTCTACGGCGCGCGCTGTGCAGAGCTGGCGGGGATCTCCGCCGAGGCCATGGGGCAGGAGGTCAAGCGGGAGCTCTCCCGCCGCATCCGTAAGGAGCAAAAACAGCAGGAGCGCAGGGATCTGACGCCTGCGGCGCAGCTCCAGCCCAGGGAGCGGTCCCTCCGCTATCAGAACATCCGCTCGGCCCGGGCCGAGGAGGGGGTGCTGCGGCTGGCGCTTCTGGATCCGGAGCTCCTCAGGGACGCCGAAGCGCTGACAGAGGAGGCGTTCTCCGCGCCGCTGCTGGGAAAGGCCTTCCGGCTGCTGCGGGACCGCTGGCGCGGCGGCCTGGCGGTGAGTCTGCCGGCCCTGACCGCCGAACTGGAAAGCGGGGAGATGAGCCACCTGGCCGGAGTGCTCGATCAGCCGGAATCTCTTCAAAATGGCCGGCAGGCCATGAGGGATTACATAGAGATCATAGAAAATGAAGCGGAAAAACGCAGGCTGGAAGGCGACAAAGACGCGCTTTTGGCCGTGCAGAAAAAGCTGCTAGAGAAAAAAGGGTATGGAGGATGAATCCATGAGTGAGAAAAGAGTGCTGGATATGCCGGCTGAGACCGATAAGAAGCCGAAGATGACCAGTGAGGAAAAGATCGAAGCCGGCAAGATCGAGCTGATGAAGGTCGTCGAGGGGGTTCAGGGCGCGGAAAAGCTGGCGGAACTGCTGGACAAGGGCAAAAAGAAGGGCAAACTCTCCTCCGGCGAGCTCATGGACGTCCTGGAGGAAATGGATCTGGAGAGCGAGCAGCTCGATAAGATTTACGACACCATGGAAAATATGGGCATCGACACCGCGGGAGAGGACTATCTTCCCGAATTGGTGGATGAGGTCCCCCCGATCGAGGAGATCGAGGAGATCCCCGAGGAGGAGATCGTGGACCCCAACACCCTGGTGGACTCCTTCGGCATCGACGACCCTGTACGGATGTACCTCAAGGAGATCGGCAAGGTAAATCTGCTCACCCCCGACGAGGAGATCCAGTTGGCTCAGGACATGGGCGCGGGGGACGCAGCCAGGGAACAGCTGGCCGAAATCGAAAAGGCGCGGAAGAATGGAGAAGAGGTCTCCCTCGCGCAGGAGGAGGAGAAGGAGCTCAAGCGCGCCATCCGTAAGGGCGAGGCCGCCAAACAGCGCCTGGCGGAGGCCAATCTCCGGCTGGTGGTGTCTATTGCCAAACGGTACGTGGGCAGGGGAATGCTCTTCCTGGACCTCATTCAGGAGGGCAACCTGGGCCTCATCAAAGCGGTAGAGAAGTTTGACTACACCAAGGGCTACAAGTTCTCCACATACGCCACCTGGTGGATCCGCCAGGCCATTACCCGCGCCATCGCAGACCAGGCCAGGACCATCCGTATCCCGGTCCATATGGTGGAGACCATCAACAAGGTCATCCGGGTCTCCCGCCAGCTCCTCCAGGAGCTGGGCCACGACCCTACCCCGGAGGAAATCTCCGAGGAGATGAACATGCCGGTGGACAAGGTACGGGAGATCCTGAAAATCGCCCAGGAGCCGGTCTCTCTGGAGACCCCCATCGGTGAGGAGGAGGACTCCCACCTGGGCGACTTTATCCCGGATGAGGACGCTTCTGAACCCTCCGAGGCGGCCAGCTACACCCTTCTGAAGGAGCAGCTCATCGACGTGCTGGATACGCTGACGCCCCGGGAGGAAAAGGTGCTCAAGCTCCGCTTTGGCCTGGAGGATGGACGCACCCGCACGCTGGAAGAGGTGGGCAAGGAGTTCAATGTGACCCGTGAGCGTATCCGCCAGATTGAGGCGAAGGCCCTTCGGAAGCTGCGCCATCCCTCCCGCTCCAAGAAGCTGAAGGACTTTTTGAACTGACATGGAGATACGCTTTTACGACCAGGCGCTGGACAGCGACCTGAAGGTTGCGGTGGTCGCCGCCAGAGCGGACGGCAAGTGGCTCCTTTGCCGCCATAGGGAGCGGGCCACCTGGGAGTTTCCCGGGGGACACCGTGAGACGGGGGAGGACATCCATGAGACCGCCCGGCGGGAGCTCTGGGAGGAGACGGGGGCGACGGATTTCCAACTGGAGCCGGTGGCCGCTTACGGCCTGTTTGAACCCGGGAAGGACCCGTCCTATGGGGCCCTCTTTTTCGCGGAGATCCGGGAAGTGGGAGCGCGCCCCGGGGACTCGGAGATTGAGGAAAACGGCCTATTTGACGAATTCCCGGAGGCGATGACCTATCCGCATATCCAGCCCAAGCTGATGGAACAGGTCCGAGCGTGGTTGGACGAGGGCAACTTCCACTCGGAGGAAGAGGATATCTTTGAATTGCTGGTGTGACCTGGACCGCCCGGTGCTTGCTGTGCCGGGCGGCCTTTTCATGGGGGAGAGGGGGAGGCTGTGCTGAAACAGATGCGCGCTGTGGAGAGGGAGGGAGAACGCCGGGAGGCGTTTGTACTGCTTCTTATGCTCCTGACGGTCTACACGCTGATTTGGATCATGATCGGCAGAAGCCCTTTTCAGGGCTCTATCTACGACTCCTATGCCCTCCAGGCCAGCCGCTGGCTGGAGGGCCATCTGGACCTGGGCAGGACGTATTCCTATCTGGAAATCGCGGAGTACAACGGCCGATACTTCATCAGCTTCCCGCCTATTCCCTCCGTTTTGCTGCTGCCCTTTTGCGTGCTTTTCGGAGAGAGTCCGCCGGATACGCTGGTCGCCGTAGCGCTGGGGCTGCTGGGCGCTGTCTACGCCCTCAAAATGGCGCGTATGGCGGGACGGCGTGGAGCGGCCGCGGTTTTCTGGGCATTTTTTGTGACGGCCGGGAGCAACTTTCTCCATGTGGGTTTTTCTGCCGACGTCTGGTATTTTGCGCAGACGGCATCCTTTGCGTTTACCATGATATCCCTTTGTTATGCAATGGACGAGGAAGTAAAGCATGGCTGGGCGCCTCTCCTGTTCTTGGCACTGGCATTTGGCTGCCGCCCCCTTCAGATCGTCTATCTGCCTCTGGTGGCGATGCTCCTCCTGCAAAAGCTCCGTGGGCAGGGCGTGGCTCCGGTACAGGCCCTGAAGCAGTATTGGTGGTGGCTCCCGCCGCCATTGGCGGTGGGCAGCGGGCTGATGGCGCTGAACGCCGCTCGTTTCGACGATCCCTTTCAATTCGGGCACGATTATCTGCCGGAATTTGCAGTGGAGAAAGCAGACGGCCAGTTCAGCCTGGCCTATCTGGCCGGCAACTGGGCGCGCTTGTGGCGGCTTCCCGGAATGGAAAACGGAAGACTCCGGTTTCCGACCTTTGATGGCTGCGCTTTCTGGCTCTTCAGCCCCATATTTCTTGTCTTCGCCGTGTATCTGCTGCGAAACTTACGCGGACTGAGACGAGAGCCAGCAGTGCCCCTGACGGTGGGACTGATTTTGCTCCAGTTTGCAGCGCTGTGCTGCCACGCCACCATGGGAGGATGGCAGTTCGGAAACCGCTACACCATAGACGCACTTCCGGCTCTGTATACGGCGCTGACGCTTCTCCAAAAGAGGGATGAGAGCGACCTCCAACCCTTGGCAGTACCGCTGTGCCTTTGGGGAGTGGGACTCAACCTGACCGGTACGGTGGCACTCTTCAAGGGATGGTTCCCATAGCAGTGGATTTACAAATTGTTCATAAGACATTCAAAATCTGTCCAAGTATCCCCAATCTAAATGTGGTAAAGTGAAAACGTGATCAGGAAATCACAAAGAACTCCCTCCTCCTCTCTCTCTTAAAAAAGAAATACGGGTCCGTTGGGAAGCGGACCCGTATTTCTTTTTTCATTTATGGTACAATGATGGACGATCATAGGAAAGGGCATTCGTCGCGGCGGCCCATCAGGGAGCGCTGTGCCTGACGATCCGGGCGGAGCATGAGGTGGAGCTAAATAAGCTCCAGCGGAAGCTGGAAGAGCTGGCAATGGCTGAGGCCGGGCGGGCGGGCCTGTAGGTCGGGTTTGGCGAGTGCGGTGTGTTCCCCCAATCATCCGGCCTGCGCGGAGAAGGTACGCGCCGCACACCCGGGCCTTGGGTGTGCCTATCTGTGATATGCCGGAGGCGATGCGTGGGTCGGAGGACTTTGGGCACTATCTGAAGCAGATACCCGGCGCGCTGTTTCTCCTCGTGAATGGGGAGGAATATCCCCCCATTCACGCCAAACAGTTCGATTTTCCGGACGATGAGATTGAGACGGCGGTGGAGATCTTCATGGCTGTCTTGAAGGGCGCGGATATACCGGTCGGAGAGGAAAAAAGCCTGTAGTATCAAAACTACAGGCTTTTTTGCATATCAAGCACCGGGTTTCCGCACGATATCATGATATTATGAATTTTTCTACCAGGGGAAGGAGAAAAGACAAAAAGCCGCCCCTTCCGTCAAGGGCGGCGGGAAAAGGTCAGAAGGGGCACTGGCCGCGCCAAAGTCCCAGGCGGGGGATCGAAACAATACGGATCGCTGAAATTTGAGGGGGAATGCTTAGCGTCATGACGCCGTTGTATTGGATACACACGAGACCACCCACTCGGAACCGACAGGAGAGCGGGGTGTGGACGACGACCTGCTGCTTGGTCTCCCAGTCGAAGACGAGGAGCTGATTCCGGCGAACCTGGAGCACGGTAGCCTGCATAGTCATATTTACCACCTCCGTACAGCCTATGTCGACTTTACGGAAAATGTGACGGAGGGGCAGCCTTTGCCAGCATCGCCCGAGAGATATGTATGACAGGGGCCTCGCGCTGTGCGGGGCCGCCGCCGCGGCGAAGCGCCGGAGGCTGTTTGCGGAAGAATAGACGCAAAAAGCCCCCCCCACTGTTTAGAGGAGCGATGGGGGGACTTTTTGAAGTTCAGGACAAAGAAAAAACGATAGACACACAGGGAAGGAACAAAAGCCTCAGCGGGCGTGGTTACTTACCGTTGAAACTTTTGCAAAAGTGGGGAGTGGCAACCGCATTGGAGCCTGTTTTTTCGTTGGTTACGTCGATCTTCTCAAGATTGCATTTAGCCCCTGCGATATTGTGGACGCATTCCCGTACATTGCAGTTTACACCTACATTTTCCATGTTGAACACCTCCTAATAAGTGATGGGAATAGTCTGCACAGAATCTTAGATATTATTAATTTTGCGGACAGCTTCTTCACAAGTATAGATGAGAGCTCTTTTTATGGGAGCAGGTGCTCTATGATGCGGTAAAACCGTTCAGGTGGAAGCTCACAGAGATTGAAAAGCTCGACCATCTTTTCGACAAAGATCCTGTCGCAGGAGATATCCTCCACCTGCATAAAGTGTCCTGTAGGAGTAAGGTATTGTACGCCATAAGAGGGTCCATACGGTTGTTCTGATTCCAGCAGAGCATAGTGTGGGTTTTCCGTAGTGATGTTGAGAGGCATGGTACGATAACACTCCGTCCTGTAAAAAAATGTAATTTCTAGGATGCTATTATCATACACGATTATGAATTGTAAATAAATGGATTTTTCCAACAAAATTTGAAGAAAAAAATCTCTGTTATTACCATATAAGATGGTATCGAGTGGACACGCCCACAAGCGATGTTTTGTCGCACCTCATCAATAGGAGCCTCTGTTTGTGCATGAAAAAATGCCTGTAACCTTAGTTTTACGTTGATAAGGAAGTATTCAAAACAACTTATCATTTACTGCGTAACAAACTCTATAATAAATTGAGGGCGAAAGCAGTCTGCTGCTTTCGCCCTCTTGACTGCCCGAAAACAAAGGCGGGAAAAGTTGTCAAGGGCGCGTAGCGCGAAGTTTACCCTTGACAGCTTTTCCTGTCTTTGCTACCTGATACCGGTCAAAACGAAATTTCAATATGGCTTCTGTCAATTTTGCCTTTAGCTTGTCCTGTGTATCGTCATTGGTATGCCCCTTATAACATAGACAGGTATTTGATGTGTGGGGTGTAGTGCCGCAATACTGCGTCTACCGCTTCTTTAGTCACGATAACCGAGGAAGTAATAAATCAATAGGACTTCCCGCCTTAGTTTCGGCAATCTTGATAATGCCGTTGCGAATCGTTCATTGTCAACGATCACTTCTTTTCCAAACACAAGAATACAGCTGGCTTGTCCTGTTTTTCAAAGTAACTATCCATAGCAGTACCTTACAATACCGCCGTATCCATGAAAACTGTCCTGCCACATAAAAACGGCGGCTTTGATTGTTATTTCAAAACTGCGCCGTTCTGTTGAAGGTCATGGAAAAGTATCTGCCGCACGACGGTATTGCCACACAGTGGCAATACCGTCGTGCGGCAGATTTATCTTATATGTATTTGGTGTGTATGTTTCATATTCAAACGCTTATTCCCATTTGAAACACTTTACAGAGATACAAAAACAAATGAGTGTAACGGCACTCATAACAGCAACCGGAAGCAACACATTTTCAATCGGCAATCCAAGAAATGCCGCTTTCATTAACTGAATACCCTGTGTCAAAGGAAAGATTCTGATAATCTTTTGCATGGCAACGGGCATAACTTCAAAGGGAAGTGTCGCACCCGAAAAAATCAGCATGGGAAAATACAGGATACAGGCAATCACGCTCGCGCTTTTCATGTTTTTAGCAATCCCCCCAACTAACAAGCCAATACTCAAAGTCGATACCATAGTTAAAAACCAGCTTCCCAAGAAGAGCAGGAAAGAGCCATGTACTTCTATTTTCCAAAACAACATGGCGGCAGGAAACAAGGTAAGCATTGACACTATGCAATAGATAACGTAAATCAAAAATTCTACCAAAAGCAATTTTGCCGGACTGACAGGGGTAACTTGAAAACGCTTCAAAATTTTTCGTTCCCGATATTCTGATACGACAAGGGGCAAACCCATTAGCCCGCCCGCACAAATGGAGATACAGCATAGTGCGCCAAAGGACTGTTCCATAAAAGTGTATGCCGTCCCGTCTGCGGCAGGTTTTGTTCCATAAATGAAACCAAGAACAACCAAGACAATCAGCGGCATAGTGACAGCGAAAATAACCATATTCATGTTTCTAATGCTTAATTTCAATTCGTTTTTCAAGAGTGTTCCCAATAATTTCATTCTTTCTCTACCTCCTCGCCGGAAAGCATAAGATAAGCGTCCTCAAAGTTTTCGCACTTATTGGCTTTCTTTGCCTGTTCAACGGTTCCGAAAAATACGGCTTTCCCATTTCTCAAAATACAAATTTCATCACATAGGACTTCCACTTCGTCCATAAAGTGAGAAGTTAAAAAAACAGTCAATCCTCTGCTTCTTAATTCAGTTAATATTCTCCAAACATCACGCCGCGCTTTTGCGTCAAGTCCGGTAGTCAATTCATCAAGGAATACCAATTCTGGGTTTGGAATTAAGGCAAGTACGATAAATAAGCGTTGGCGCTCCCCGCCGGACAAGCTCTTTACCGCATTACCAATTTTATTGCCTATCCCGAATTGTTCACATAGTTTCTTCCAGTCGGCAGGTGCTTCATAAAGACAAGCGGTTTCTTCACATAGTTCTGAAACCTTAATTTCCGGCTGATAATCGCCCTCTTGAAACTGAACACCCACATTCTGAAACAGGCTGTTCCTATCCTTTTTCGGGTTACACCCTAAAACCGATATTGTTCCGCTGTCGGCATTTTTTGTGCCTAAGATACATTCAATCGTCGTGCTTTTCCCTGCGCCGTTCGCGCCGAGAAGCCCGTAAACGGTTCCACGCTTTACGGATAGACTGAGTTTATCTACTGCAAGCAAGTTGCCATAGGATTTTGACAACTGCTCCACATTGATTACAGTCTGCATAATAAGTCCTCCTTTTGTTTTTCGTGAAATAAGAATACCACCAATAAAAACATTGGTGGCAAAGTGGAGGGTTTATGAAAATTGAACTTTCATATCGTGCAGCATATCCAAAATGGTTACTGCATTTTTTTCTGCCGCCGACAGCGACACGATTAGTCTATCGCAGGCAGAAATAATATCATCAGTCTGTTTTGGCGTGTTTAGTGTAGCGCGAATATCTGTATCAGGATTTTGGGATAGCTGCTGTAAAAGCCGCAGGATTGCTTCTAAGGAATAATTAGTACATCTTAATGAACGAATGATTTTTAGCCGCTGTATATCCTCATCAGTATAGACACGATACCCGTTATCTTTTCTTTTTACTGTAAGTAAACCGTTCATTTCCCAATTTCGGAGAGTGTCCATAGGAATATCAAGCAGTTCTGACACATCTTTTCTCTTCAAATGTTGAGTGTTTCCCCCGATGCCGCCGGATAAAATCTGCTTCACAATTTCAATGGCTTCTTCCGCGTTTCGGCGTTCCTGTCCGATTTGTTTCAAGTAGTTTTCTGTAAGAGCAATGGCTGTGTCAAAATCACCTGTCGCTGATACCGTAATCATTTGTGCAATTTTCTTCCTTAACCCGTTCTGCAAAACCTCTACTTGAAATGCAAGACGTATCAGCTTACATTGCTTTATATGAAATTCTGTAAATACACGATAACCATTTGACAGACGTTCCGGCTTAGGTATCAGTTTCAGTTTTTCATATAACCGTACTGTGTTTGGGTGTATTCCGATGATTGCGGCAACCTCCGCAGTTTTATATGTGCTCACTGTTTCCCACCTCCATTCTCTTCCAATATACCATAGCTAAAAAGTCTGGTGTTATAGTGTAGGGTTCTATTTTACCATAGAAAATAAAATTAGTAAGATTGTGTTGTTTGATATTGGCATTTCCAGAACCTCCCCGTATTAGAAAGATAGTTGACACCCTCTAGGCACAGTGTATTATAGTGGGAGTGTGTGGCATTTGAATAATTTATGTTCTTGATAATGCTTGACTATTTACTGGGATTTAGGCATTACCAGAAAGATCGACGAGCTCGGCCGGGTGGTGCTTCCCGTTGAAATGCGGCAGGCACTATCTCTCACGGAAAAGGATTATATTGGGCTTTATCTGGATGAAACTCACCAAACTCTTTTATTTTAAAAAAGCGAGAGCCATCATGTATCTGTTGCCAGTCTACAGAAAACTTAAAAGCATTACCCAATGGAAAATACACATGTCAAAACTGCGTAAACCAAGATAAATAAAAGAAAGTGGCTTACCTTTCTGGGGGAGTCACTTCCTTTTCATTTTCTTTATTTTTGCGGAATAAGGGTCAAACCACAAAATGGCATAAAAAAACCTTGGAACTGCAATGGTTCCAAGGTTTTTTGTGGCAGCGGGAGAAGGATTCGAACCCTCACAAACAGAGTCAGAGTCTGTCGTGCTACCCTTACACAATCCCGCTATTTCGCACCCGCTATCGCGGGCACGAATGATATTATAGCAGGTTCACAAAGAATGTCAATACCTTTTACAAAAAAGATGGAAATAGGTCAGTCCTTGCGGCGGCCCAGGAAACGGAGAAGGTAGAGGAAGAGGTTGATAAAGTCGAGATAGAGTTGGAGTGCGGAGAAGATGGAGGCCTTCCGCAGCATCGCAGCGTCCCCGCTATAAAAAGCGTAGTAGGCACGGATCTTTTGTGTGTCATAAGCGGTGAAGCCCAGAAAAACTGCGATACCGATCAGACAGTAGACCCGGTCCAGCGCGCCGAGGAAGGGGAGAAACAGGGAGACTATGCCGAAGATCAACAGGAAAATGAGACCGCCCAGGAGAATGGGGCGGAGGCGGGAGAGATCCGTTTTCGTAAAGTGACCGTAGAGGGCTAGCACGCCAAAATAAAGGGATGTCGCACCGAAAACCAGAATGAGGCTCAAAACATCAAAAATGATAAAGTAGGCGGAAAAAACGATTCCATTGATCCCGGCGTAGAGAAAAAAGAGAACGCGGGCCATGGGCACGGAGAGATGCTGGATGCGGGCAGAGAGGAAGAAGACGACGGCCACTTCCGCTACCAGCAGGACGATGTGGAAATAGGGAATGGCAAAGACGTAGACGATCACCCCCGTCAGGTAGCCGCCTAAAGCGACGCCGAAGGTGACGAGAAGACCGAGGAACATCCAGAGGAAGGTCCTGGCCGTATAGGCGCCCAGAGACTCTCTCTGCCCGTACTGCTCCTGGTACCGTTCAGAGTCATAAAAATTGCTGTGGTCCATACAAATATCACATCTCTTTCAAATCGGGATAGCTATTACTATAGACTATCTTGCCCGAAAAGGAAAGTAGATTTTATTTTTTGCTTGACAAGAGTTCCGAAATCTTCTAAAATAAACACAATCAAAGGCGATGAAGGGAAGAAGACCTGTATATCCCGCTCAGAGAACCGGTGGTTGGTGTGAACCGGCGCGGCGAGTGCAGGTGTAAACTGGCCCCAGAGCCGTCTGTCTGAACCGCGAGTAGGATGGAACGTGCGGCCGCGTTACTGGCCAGGGCCTTGCTGGAGGCTGACGAGGGCCGACCGGGCAACCGGCGGTTGAATCAGGGTGGTACCGCGTACTATACGCCCCTGACCGTAATGGTCGGGGGCGTTTTGCTATGCTAAAGCAAGGCAAAAGGGCCATGCGCCGCCTATGGCGGCACGGCCTGGAACCAAAGCGCGTGGGCCGGGACGGCCCACATGCGCAAAACTTCATGCACCCGCTTTTGCCTGTTTATCGTGGCGCGCCAATGGCGCATGAAGTTTTATACCCCCGCGCAGCAAATTGAAAAAGGAGGCACCTTATCATGGTCAAAGATCCAAAAAACAAGTATATCCCCTTTGTGCCCATCAAGATGGAGCATCGCGCATGGCCCGACCATCAGATCACCCACCCTCCCGTCTGGTGCTCCGTGGACCTGCGGGATGGAAACCAGGCCCTGGTTGATCCGATGAATGTGGAGGAAAAGCTGGAGCTCTTCCACACTCTGGTGGATATCGGGGTGAAGGAGATCGAAGTGGGCTTCCCCTCCGCTTCCGAGACGGAATATGAGTTTCTCCGGGCGCTCATCGACGGCCACCACATCCCGGACGATGTCACCATCCAGATGCTGGTCCAGGCCCGCCCGCACCTGATCCGCAAGACCTTTGAGGCCATGGAGGGAGCGAAGAATGTGATCCTCCATTTTTATAACTCCACCTCTACGTTGCAGAGAAAAGTGGTGTTCCACAGCGATATGGACGGCATCATCCAGATTGCCATCGATGCGGCCAAACTGATCCGCGAGCTCTCCGAGCCGGTAATCCGTGGGGGGACCAATTTGCGGTATCAGTATTCTCCCGAATCCTTCATGGGGACGGAGATGGACAATGCCGTGCTGATCTGCCAGCGGGTACTGGAGGAATTGGGGGCCACGCCGGAGAACAAAGTGATCCTGAATCTGCCCTCTACAGTGGAGAACTGCATGCCCAACTATTTTGCCGACGAGATCGAGTACTTCATCGAGCATTTGCCTTCCAGAGACTGTGCCATTATCTCCCTGCACCCCCACAATGACCGAGGGGAGGGTGTAGCCACGGCGGAGATGGGCCTGCTGGCCGGGGCTGAGCGTATGGAGGCGACCCTGTTTGGAAACGGAGAGCGGACCGGCAACGTGGATATGGTCACCCTGGCCATGAACATGTACACCCAGGGGGTCAACCCCGGCCTGGACTTCTCCAATATCAACCAGATCCGGGGCGTATATGAGCGCGTCACCAAGATGAAGGTAGGGGAGCGGCAGCCCTATGTGGGAGAGCTGGTCTTTACTGCATTTTCCGGGTCGCATCAGGATGCCATCAACAAAGGCGTGCAGTACATGCGGGAGAGCAACTCCACGCTCTGGGAAGTGCCTTACCTTCCCATCGATCCGTCGGACGTGGGCCGCCAGTATGAGCCGATCATCCGGATCAACAGCCAGTCCGGCAAGGGCGGCGCGGCCTTTGTGATGCAGGCGAATTTCGGATACGACATTCCCAAGGCCATGCAGCCGGAGTTTGGACAGATCGTCCAGGTGGAGACGGACCGCATGGGTACCGAGCTCAAGCCGGAGCGTATCTATGAGCTCTTTCGGGACGCCTATATCGACATTGATGCGCCGTATCGGCTGATCAAGCACGCTTTCCGTGAGAGTACGGATGGAACAGGAGTTTCCCATGTCACCTTTGAAGGGACGCTCTCCCACAAGGACACGGTCTTCCAGGTATCCGGGGAGGGAAATGGCCCGATCGACGCCTTCTTCAACGCCATCCACGGGCAGAAGATGGACCGGTTCACCTTTGTGGATTATAAGGAGCACGCGATCCAGGCCGGCTCTGACTCGATGGCGGTGGCGTATATCCAGCTTCGGGACGCGCAGGGGACCGACCATTTCGGCGTCGGCGTGGATCACAATATCAATCTGGCCCCCCTGCGCGGTATCCTCTCCGCGATCAATCGTGCGGTAGGAAAATAAAAAACGGCGGAACGGGATAAAAAATCGGAGCCTTCCTCAGGGAAGGCTCCGATTTTTTTATTCTCAATCATAGAGATGACAGGCGACCCAGTGACCGGGCGAGAGCTCTCTGGATTCCGGCACCTGCTCCTTGCAGGCCGCCGTACAGTGGGGACAGCGGTTGTGAAAGGCGCAGCCGGGGGGAGGGGAGGCGGGACTGGGGACGTCGCCCTCCAGGCGGATACGCGCTTTTTCCTCCGATGGGTCCCGCTTGGGGATCGCGGAGAGAAGGGCTTGGGTATAGGGGTGCATGGGGGTATGGTAGACATCTTCGGTATCCCCCAACTCCATGATGCGGCCCAGATACATGACGCCGACCCGATTGCTGATGTGGCGGACCACATTGAGGTCGTGAGAGATAAAGAGGTAAGAGAGCTTCAGGTCCTTTTGAAGTCCCATGAGCAGATTGAGAATCTGGGCCTGGATGGAGACATCCAGGGCGGATACGGGCTCGTCGGCCACGACGAAGCGGGGCTTGGTGATGAGGGCCCTGGCAATGCTGATGCGCTGCCGCTGCCCGCCGGAAAACTGATGCGGGTATCGCTCCAACTGCTCGGGGGACAGACCGACCGCCTGGGAGATCCACAGGACTTGCTCGTCCATCCCGGCCTGAGAGAGAGAAAAATGGGTCTTCAGGGGCTCCTCCAGCAGCTTCCGCACCGTCATACGGGGATTCAGGGAGGCATAGGGGTCCTGAAAGACCAGCTGCATATCCCGGCGCTTCTGCCGCATGGACTCTTTGTCCAGGGCGCACAGATCCTGACCATCGAAATAGATATGTCCGGAGGTGGGTTCGATCAGCCGCAGGATCGTGCGGCCCGTGGTGGATTTGCCGCAGCCGGATTCGCCCACCAGGCCGAATGTCTCCTGCTCCCGGATCTGAAAGGAGACGTCTTCTACGGCATGGACGTAGCCCACGGTTTTTCGGACGACTCCCCCTTGAATGGGGAAGTAGGTCTGGAGGTTCTGCACGTCCAGGATGACATTGTGTCCGCTCATGCTGTCTCCTCCTTTGGCGTGTCCGCATGGAGCCAGCAGCGGCATAGATGTCCGGGAGAGATCTCCGACAGCGCGGGGGCCCGATTGCGGCAGATGTCCATACAGTGCTCACAGCGGTCGGCAAAGCGGCAGCCGACGCTGAAATTTCCCGCCGTGGGCACCGTGCCCTGGATGGTATAGAGCTCCTGCTGCGCGCCGCCCAGGGAGAGGACAGAGCGCAGCAGGCCGGCGGTATAGGGATGTGCGGGCGCGTGGAAGATCGTGTTCACATCGGACTGCTCCACCACCTGACCGGCATAAAATACCGCGACCTCTTCACAGGTCTCTGCGATGACCCCCAAATCGTGTGTGATCATGATGACAGAGGTATCGTAGCTCTCCCGCAGCTCGTTCATCAGGTCCAGGATTTGGGCCTGTATGGTCACATCCAGCGCGGTGGTGGGCTCATCGGCGATGAGAAGGCGGGGATTGTTGATGAGCGCAATGGCAATCATCACACGCTGCAGCATGCCGCCGGAGAGATGGTGGGGATAATCCTTCAGAATCTGCTCCGGACGGGGGATTTTAACTTTCCTGAGCATTTCCAGCGCAGCGTCATGCATTTCCGCCTTGCTCAGGCTGGCGTGAAAGAGAAGAGATTCGCAAATTTGTTCCTCGATGGTGTACATGGGATCCAGCGCGGTCATGGGTTCCTGAAAAATCATGGAGATGTCCCGGCCCCGCAGCTTGCGCAGCTCGGCCTTGGAGAGACCGGTGATTTCCACCTCGCGTCCGTCCCCCTGCTGGAAACGGATGGAACTGCCCTGACCCAGCGAAAGAGGAAAGGAGAGGAGGCCCATGATGGAGGAACAAGTGATGCTCTTGCCGCAGCCGGATTCTCCCACGACGCCGAAGTTTTGCTTTTTGCGGACCGTGAGGTCCACACCCTCCACCAGCTTGACCGGCGGTTTCCGCCTGCCTTGGGGGAGCTCGATGGAGAGGTTGCGTATTTCCAACAGATGATCCATATTCCTGACCTCCCCTTTAAAGCTTCAACTTGGGGTCCAGCACATCGCGGAGGCTGTCGCCCAGGATATTGAAGAGAAGGATGGTGACGATGATAAAGAGAGCGGGAAAAACGGCCATCCAGGGGGCCTGTTCCATAAAGGTCCGCGCTTCAGACAGCATGGAGCCCCAGGAAGGGTCCGGCGGTTGGATGCCCAGGCCCAGGAAGCTCATGGACGCCTCGGTAAGAATGGCGCTGGAGAGGGCCAGGGTAGCCTGAACAGTGAAGGGGGCCACGACGTTGGGAGAGATGTGGCGGATCAGGATCGCGCCGGTCCTGACGCCCACGGACTTGGCGTTCTGGACATACTCCAGCCCCTTGGCGGAGATGACCGAGGCGCGGACCGTCCGGGCGAACACGGGAATATTGACGATGCCGATGGCAATCATGGTGTTCACCAGCCCGCGGCCCAGCACTGCGGAGATAAAGATGGCCAGCAGGATGGAGGGAAAGGCGAAAAAGATATCCATCACACACATAATGACGCGGTCCACCCAGCCCTCGAAATATCCGGCGATGAGCCCCAGGACATAGCCTGCAGTGGCGGCGATGCCCACGGCGATGATGCCAACCTGCAGAGAGACGCGGGCGCCGTACAGGATGCGGCTGAAAATGTCGCGCCCATAATTATCCGTCCCGAACCAAAATTCGGAACTGGGAGGCGCCTTGGGGAGGCCGACCATTTTTTCCGGGCCGAAATGGGATAGCTGGGGGGCAAAAACCGCCATCAGAATGACAAGGAAAATGCCCAGCATACCGATCCGCCCCATCGGGTCGCGCCAAAGCTCCCGTAGGATCTGTCCAAATCGTTTCATGGCGGATCACCTCAGTCGTAAGAAATACGCGGGTCGATATAGGCGTAGAGCAGGTCGGTCACCAGATTCACCAGCACGTAGACAAAAGCGATGAACAGGACACAGCCCTGCACCACGGGGTAGTCCCGCTGATTGATGCCGGTCAGCGTCATCTGACCAAGGCCGGGCAGGGAAAAAATCTGCTCCACAATGACGGCGCCGCCCAGCAGGGAACCGATCTGCATGCCGATAAGGGTAATGATGGGGATCAGGGCGTTGCGCAGGGCATGCTTGAAAATGGCCACGCGTTCACTGGCGCCCTTGGCACGTACTGTCTTGATGAAGTCCTGACGCAGCACTTCCAGGACGGAGGAGCGGGTCATGCGCATCACCGATCCGGAGATGCTCACCCCCAGGATGGCGGCGGGGAGGATCATGATCTGGAGATTGCGCAGCGGGTCCTCGAAAAAACCGACATAGCCCAGCGGGGGGAAGTAATTAAAGGCCAGGGAAAGTACCAGAATCAGCAGGATGGAGAGGGCGAATCCGGGGACGGAGACGCCCAGCAGGGCAAATACCCGCACGAAGCGGTCGGCAAAGGTGTTGCGCTTCACAGCGGCCAAGACACCCAAGGGGATAGCGATACACCAGGAGATCACGGCCGCCATGATTGTGAGCTCCGCGGTGACCTTGAAGCGGCTGAGGATCTCGGGGAGGATGGGGGCGGAGGTGCGGATGGATTCGCCGAAGTCTCCGTGGAGGACACCGACGATCCAGTCCAGGTATTGGACGATATAGGGCCTGTCCAGCCCATATTTGGCGGCCAACTGGGCGCGGAGCTCCGGTGTGGCTTCCACACCCAGAATACCCGAGATGACATCGCCGGGAATCATTTTCATGACGGCAAAGATGAGGACGCTGATACCAAACAGAACAGGGATGAGCTGTAGGATGCGGCGGATCGTATAGTTTTTCATAGTGTCACACTCCCGGCAAGCCATTGAGAATTGACAATGCCCAACCGCATATCCGGCGATTGGGGATTGTCAGTCCTCAAAGACGGAGATAGAGAGGGATGAGGCAGAGGACTTTGTCCGCTGCCTCATCCCCGCAATACAGAGATTACTGGGCCAGATAGGTGTCGCGGAAGTTGCTGGCGTCGGCGGAGGAGGGGGCGAAGCCTTCCACGTAGGAGGCGGTCACAAAATACTTCATGGGGCTGGCGATGCAGATCTTAGTGCAGTCCTCGATGCAGATGAGCTGGGCCTCATTGTAGATCTCCTCACGTTTGGACTCGTCGGTGGTGGCGATACCCTGGGCGCAGAGCTCATCCACCCGCTCGTTGGAGAAACCGAACACGTTGGCGCTGGCACCGGTGCCGAAGAAGAAGGAGATGGAGCGGTTGGGATCGGTGCCCGCGCCGTCGTTGACGATCATCAGGTCAAAACCGGCCTCAGGGGTGCTCATTTTGCCCCAAATGTCCACGTATTCGCCGGACTCCAGATTGGTGATCTCCAGGTCGATGTAGATCTCGGCCAACTGCTGCTGGAGAACCACAGCGGCCTGACGGATGGAGTCCATGAGGCCGGCCGCCACTTTCAGGGTCAGACGGTTGCCATCGTTGTAACCGGCGGCCTCCATCAGTTCCTTGGCTTTCTCCACATTGGTCTGGTAGAGCTCCATGTCGGAGACGTCCAGAGACCAGTGTCCCAGTCCGGGAGGCACCATGGAACAGGGGACGGCCTGCCCGCCGAAGACCACGTTGATGATGGCGTCGCGGTCCATGGCATAGCTCATGGCCTGGCGGACGTTGATATCCTGGAGGGCGGGGGTGGAGAGGTTGCAGCCCAAGGCGATGTAGTCGTTGGTCTGGTAGCTGATGACGCTCAGATTCGCCTCTTTCTCCGCCGCGGCAATGTTGGTGGCGGACAGGCTTGCAAAGTCGATCTCCCCGGTGCGGAGGGCGGCCAGCCGGGCGGCTTCATCGCCGATGAGGAAGTAGGTGATGCCGTCAAGCTGGACCCGGTCGGCGTCCCAGTAGTCGGAGAACTTGGTGATGGTCACGTAGTTGTCGGGCAGCCACTCCCCCAGGGTAAAGGGGCCGGTGCCGCCGTCCGCGCGCATCAGATCGCCGTTTTCCTCGATCACGTCCTTATCCACGATAGCACCGTAGTTGCTGGTCAGGGTGCTGAGGAAAGCGGCGTTGGGCTCAGCCAGCGTGAATTGGACGGTATAGGTGTCCAGGGCCTCCACAGCGGTGACACCGCCGTAATAGCTGGCCTTGCTGCCCAGCGCGCCGATGTCGCCGGCCTCAGTTTTGCCCAGGATTCGGTCAAAGGTATATACCACGTCGTCCGCGGTCATCTCGCGACCGGAGTGGAACTTGACGCCCTGACGGAGGTGGAAAACATAGGTGGTCTCGTCGGGAATCTCCCAGCTCTCGGCGAGCTGCCCATAGAAAGTCATGTCGGCGTCCACCTCGATCAGGGTCTCATAGAGCTGATTCATGACCCGGAGGGAGGCCTCCTCGGAGTTAGTATGCGGGTCGAAGCCGGTGGGCTCGGAATCGGTGCCCCAGCGCAGAATGTTGCCGGCGGCGGAGGCGGTAGGAGCCGCAGAGTCGGTAGGCGCGGGGGTGCCGGTGGTTTGGCTGTTTCCTCCGCAGCCGGCCAGGGCGCCCATGAGCATGGCGCCCGCAAGAGACAGAGACAGCCACTTTTTCACATTGTTCATGGAGATACCTCTTTTCTTTGATCAGATTGTGGGTGTATGTCACAAGAAGGATCTCTTGTTCATACCGGAACGGGTGGAGTGCGGCCCAACAGGGCGTAGTGGACGGCGCGGCGGAATTCGTTGGAATTTCCCGGGGGCTCCCCCTGTGTCCTGAAAAACTTGTTGGTCAGGATCACCGCGCCGCAGTGGTGGGAACGGCTCAGCCAAAGGCTGGTGCCCGTAAAGCCGCTGTGCCCGCAGCCGTCGGGGAACACGTCGCTTTTATCAAAGCCCAGTCCGCGCTCGCAGATGTTTTCCTCCATGGCGCGGAGAAAGATGGGCTTCTGTGTGGTCAGATAGAACTGGCAGAGCCTGGTCAGGGCGGCGGAAGTGGCGAACGCACCGGCGTGGCCGCTGGCACCGTGCCAGTAGTAATAGGCGTTTCCATCGTTGCAGGTCCCGCGGACCACTGCGCCGTCGGGACGCCATCCCTGAAAATGAAGTCCGCGTTCGGCGCACATGCGCTGCTCGATCTGATTTCCATAGCAGGAGGGGGCGCAAAGTCCGGGAGCCACCGGCCCATAGGAGAGTTCGGAAATGGACATGGGCTCCTTGATGTAGTGCTCCAGCCCCTCCTGAAGGGTAAGCCCTGTAACATGGGAAAAAATCAGGCCCAGAAGCATAAAATTGAGATCACTGTAGGCCATGCCGTGTTCGACAGGGGTGGTGCTCAGAACGTGCTCCAGCACCGTATAGAAATCCCGGCCATCGGCGTAGAAGGGATACCAGGGAACGATGCCGGAGGTATGGGTCATGAGCTGTAAGATCGTCACATCGGCCAGCCGCCTCAGTGTGACCGGCCCCGGAAGTCCGGCGGGAAGGCGGTCGAGCACCCGGTCCTCCGGCGCAAGGCGGCCCTCATCCATGGTGGCGAGCAGCATGGTCGTACAGATGATTTTGCTCACCGATGCCAGATCAAACCAGGTATCCTCCGTGACATCGCCGAAGGCCCCCCGGTACAGCGTGTGTGTTTCGTCAAAAACCTGACATACGGCCGACGGATAATAGCCCCGGGCGCGGTAATCTTCCAAAATGCGGCCGACCGCTGAAACATCCATCATCGGCACCTCCTGTCGGCAGTCTGTCTCGCTGCGGATACAAAAAAGGGCCCCATATACCTTAATGTATCAGGAATACGCGACCTTGCGCGAAAGGCGGCGCCCTTCGAAAATTATAATCTTGTACTTTAGCGTAACACAGATAAAACGAGATTTCAACAGAAATGAAGAAAAAATGAAATTTTATTCCTCCTGAAAGCTGCGGATCAAATCACGGGTCCGCCGCAGGCTCTCTTCGGTCCGCTCCGGGTCATGCTTTGCAATACCGAGATACAGCAGGTCCAGGATGAAGAGCCCGGAGGTGCGGGAGGTCATGGCGCCCACCCGCAGTTCCTTCTCCTCACCGGGGACGAAAAGGGGATAGTCGGCCAGACGGGCGAGCGTGTTGCGGTTGGCCTGGGTGATGGCGATCACCTTGGCGCCGTGTTCTTTGGCTGCTCTGGCGGCCAGCACAGTCTCGCGGGTCTCGCCGCTGTAGCTGATGGCGATGATGATGTCCTCCGGCCCAAGCAGTGAGGCGGTAGCGAGATTGGTATGGGCGTCGGAGTGGTAGGTGGCGGGAATGCCGATGCGGGAGGATTTATAGAGAAAATCCATGGCCAGCAGGCCGGAGGCACCCACACCGAAGAGATGGATGCGCCTGCCGGCACAGATCTCCTCCACAGCCTGAGACAGGATGGAGACGTTGAGCATTTGGTAGGTGAGAGAGGTGTTTTGGAGATGAATGCGCTCGGCTTTTCGGACAATGGTCTCCATATCGTCATTGTCACGGATGGCGGCCTGGAAATCATCCAGCTCTCCCTGTCCGGACTCCCGGGCCAAGTCCAATTTGAGCGCGGTGAAACCCTTAAAGCCCAGCCGTTTGGAAAAACGGACCACCGCCGCAGGGGAGGAGGTGCAGGCTGCGGCGTATTCCTTGGCGTTCATATGGATGACCTCAGAGGTGTGGTCCAGCAGATATGCGGCCAGCCGCTGTTCCGTGCTTGTCAGGCTGTCCAGACATTCTTTGATCAAAAGTGTACAACCCATAGTGGAGCTCCCCATTGTTTTTTATCCAGTATAGCAAAAACGACAGTATAAGTCCATATGTTTTAAAACTAAATTTCAAAAATTCAACAAAGAACATGAAATCTTGTTGACAGCGGGGAATGGATGCGATAGTCTGAAAAGGAACAGATTGGAGGTGGTGAGATGGACGATTATTTGGCGGGGCTGTCCACCGAGGGGATCAATGAGGACACCCGGAATATCGACCTTTGCTCTACCGAAGAAATGGTGGCCATGATCAACCGCCAGGACGCCCTTGTGGCCGGGGCGGTGGCCGCCGAGCAGCAGCACATCGCACGGGCGGTGGACCTCATTTATCAATGCTTCAAAAAAGGGGGACGTCTCATCTATCTGGGGGCCGGGACCTCTGGACGGCTGGGCGTGCTGGACGCCTCGGAATGTCAGCCCACCTTCGGCGTCTCTCCGGAAATGGTGCAGGGCTATATCGCCGGCGGGGATACCGCTCTGCGCTGCCCAGTAGAGGGTTGTGAGGACAGCGAGGCCGACGGAAGGAACCTGGCGGATAGCCTGGAGGTAGGGGAGACCGACGCGGTGGTAGGCATCACCGCCAGCGGCAGCGCGCCTTACGTTCTGGCGGCGCTGCGGCGGGCGAAGGAGCGGGGGAGCGTAACCATCGGGGTATGCACGAACGCCCACTCCAGGCTGGAGGCGCTCTGCGACGTGACCATAGCCCCCCTGGTGGGGCCGGAGGTCATCTCGGGGTCCACGAGAATGAAATCCGGCACCGCCCAGAAGATGGTCCTCAATATGCTGACGACCTGCTCCATGATCAAACTGGGCAAGGTATACGGCAATCTGATGGTCGATCTGAAGGCCAGCAACCGGAAGCTGGAGGACAGAGCCAAACGTCTCATCATCCACGCCACCGGCGTGGACCCGGCGTGCGCAGGACAGGCCCTGGAGGCAGCCGGCGGACATGTGAAGCTTGCAATCCTGATGATCAAAAGCGGCCTGGACGCACCGTCGGCGGGGGCGCTGCTGGAGCGCTGTGAGGGCCGTCTGGCCCAGGCGATCCGGGAAGCGGAGCAAGGAGGCGTGCACTGATGCTGCGAGAGCTCCAGAAGAAAGCAGTCCGCCGGGTGGTGGGCATGATGTCGGGCACTTCGGTAGACGGGGTGGACGCCGCTGTGGTGGAGATCGGGGGAAGCGCCGCCGCGCCGCAGGTAAAGCTGCTGGCCTTTGAGAACCGCCCCTATCCTCCGGCGGTGCGGGAGCAGATCTTCCGCCTTTTCCAGCCCCAATCAGCCACGGTGGATCGAGTGGGGTATATGAATTTCCTGCTGGGAGAGCTCTACGCCTCCGCTGCGCGGAGCGTGATCGAAAAGGCGGGGCTGAGGCCGGGGGATATCGACTTGATCGGCTCCCATGGGCAGACCATCTGGCACCAGCCGGAGATCTGTGAAAAGGATGGGTATCCGATCCGCTACACAGTCCAGATCGGCGAGGGGGCGGTCATCGCCGGGCGCACCGGGATCCCCACCGTGTCCGACTTCAGGGTGGCCGACATGGCCATGGGAGGACAGGGCGCTCCTCTGGTACCCTTTTCCGAATATCTCCTATACCGGAGAGAGGACGAGACGATCCTGCTCCAGAACATCGGGGGGATCGGGAATATGACCGTGATGCCCGCGAAGGCAAAGCCGGAGGAGGTCTATGCCTTCGATACCGGTCCGGGAAACATGATCATTGATGCCGTGACGGCGGCCGTTACCGGTGGAAAACAGACCTTTGACGAGGGCGGACGCCTCGGCGGCAGCGGCACCGTGAACCAGAAGCTGCTCGCCTGGCTCCAGCAGGAGCCCTATTATGCCCGGCCGCTGCCCAAGACCACGGGGCGGGAGCGATTTGGGACACAATATACGGCGAAGATACTGGACTGGCGGAAGACACACCCTATTTCCGACGCGGACCTGGTGGCGACGGTCACCGATCTCACGGCCTGGTCCATCGTGGACGCCTACGAGCGGTACGTGCTGGGGCGGTACCGCGCCGGAGAGCTCATCGTGGGCGGGGGCGGAAGCTATAACAGCACCCTGCTCGGGGACTTGACCAGGCGCTTTGCGCCTCACGGCGTAAAGGTGAGGACCCAGGAGGAGCTGGGCTGGAGCAGCGACGCAAAGGAAGCCGTCGCCTTCGCCCTGCTGGCCGACTGCTGCGTCCGGGAGCGCACGAATACCCTCCCCAGTGTGACAGGCGCGTCGGAAGCGGTCATTATGGGGAAAATATCTCTGCCGGCGAGGGGGAACGGGGCATGCAGCTAAAGCTGGAACAGGCGGGACCAGAGTGCCCGGAGGGCTGCGAGGAGATTTTTCGGAACAGCTTGATCTATGAGCGATATTTTCAGGACCCGGGACGCCTGGAGGCGAGCCTGCACCGGGCGGCGGAGCAGGGGGAGCTCTATCTGGCGGTAAGCGAATCCGGCGAGCTTGCCGGGGCAATGCGGATCGTCATGAAAGGCTTTTGCGGCCTGTATCCCTATCTGAGCCTGATCGGAGTCAGGGATGGATTCCGAGGGCGCGGTGTGGGAGGATTCCTGATGGAGCATCTGGAGCGCCTGGCCCGGGAGGCCGGCAGCCGGCGGGTGACCTTGATGGTCAGCGATTTCAACGAGAGCGCCCAACAATTCTATCAGGCGCGCGGCTACTGGAGATTGGGTGTGCTCCGCGATGCGGTAAAGCCCGGGATCGATGAATTTGTCATGGTTAAGGATCTGGAGCCCGTTTGAATATGGGCCATACGCCCGGCACCCCGGGATTCCTGTCCCGGAGCCGGTTGAGAATGAAAACAAGGAAGGGCGCTGCGTACACGGTACGCAGCGCCCTTCCTGCAGGCTGGGACAGAAAAGAGGAACCGTCAGCCCCGGCGAAATACTCCGGTGAGCATATGCCAGAAATCCCGGAACATGGCTGCAATGCGGCTCCAAACCGTCCCCTGGGAGGCAGTGTCCACCGATGTGGCATCTTCGGAAGCCGTCTCCGGCACTTTGATCTCCTGGGTGCGCATGATGAACTGAATGCTGTTGGGGGAGGCGTTTTTGCTGGAGGTAAGAGAGATGGGGGCGGCATCGGCGTCCATCAGCAGCAGATTGTTGTCCCCGCCGGTATGACTGTTCCACTCGTCCTCGATCAGACCGGTGATGGTGGCTTTGGCCGCGCGGATGGTGTCCGTCTGCGACAGGCCGGTGGTGGAGCGCCGCAGCGCGTCGGTCAGTCCGGACAGGGCCTGGCGGGTGCCCTCGTCCAGATCCCCGCCGCTGTCCTTGAGGAGGGATTCGGCGGAGCGGAGAAAGGCCGTGGAATTGCGCAGACCGGACGTGGCGGCGTCGGTGAGGGCCTGCGCATCGGAAAGAGCCTGTTGTGCCTGTGGCTCATAGGTATTCAGGGTCCCGTCCAGGGATTGGAGGAGGTCCAGCGCAGTGTCGGCGTTTTTAGTTACCCGGCCCGCCAGGTCCCCCAGCTCATCCAGACTGTTGAGCAGAGAGGAGGCAGCCCCTTCATGGGCTTTTCCATCCTTCAAAAGGCTTGCGGCCAGCTTGGAGAGCTCCTCCAGATCGCCGGAGAGACCGTCTTCTCCCAGCCAATAGCACAGATTTTGGAGGTCGCCCACGACCTGAGAGGTGGGCTTTGCGATCCCCTTGAGCAGGCGGTTGACCTCGCTGATCTTCCCATTGACGCCGTCAATGACTTCGTTGACCGTATCGGCCTGATCCAGCTTATCCCAGAAGTCCGGATCGCTCTCCATCTGGTTCCAGAGAACGTTCATCTGCGCGGCCGTGGCCGCGTCCAGTCCAACGGCCGGGCTGGTCAGGAAAACCTGAAAGGTGACCTGATCCCGCATCGCCTCCGGGACATTCTGGAGATAGAGCTGGTGGGCGTTGGCGGTGGCGGCGGCGCTCTCGCGGAGCTCGTAGATGGACATACCCTCTATGGTGATCTCGTCGACGGTGGACATGCCGCTGATCCGGCTCAGTGTGTTCTCCAGGGCGCTCAGGCTGCTTTGCAGGTCGTCCATCTGATCGCTCATATAATAGAAGTCGTCTTCCAGGTTGGAGGCGATCACGGAGGCGGACTTGTTATAGGACTCCACGCTGTCTATCAGCTCGCGCAGAGAGCTTGTGTCCGACTGGATTTGCTGGATGATCTTCCGTGTGGATTCCAGCTCCGGTTTCAGCGCCACGGCATTCTCGGTGAGGTCGGTCAGCGTCTGCGTCGTCTCGGTCAGCGCCTGGGAAGCGGAGGCCAGGTGGCCCGCTGCCGGCTCCAATGCATCGGAAAGGGTGTCCAGATCGGCCAGGGCTGCGTCGGCATTCTGATAGACATGATCTTTTCCGCCGGAAATGGTGCGCCGCGCGTCATTCAGGCGGTCCAGGCCGTTGGCGGTGGTGTTCAGACTGCCGCTCATGCCGTCCAGGGTGTCCAGAATGACGTCCAGACTGTCGTTGATGGCGTCGTAGGAGTCTTCGACTTTCTCTTTGGCCTCGCGCAGGTCGGTGATCTGATCCAACTGTCCGAGCGTGGCGGGAACGGCCAAGAGGACCATGCCGGGAAAGGAGAAATCGTTGCTGCCCACCCGGATGGCGAAGTGCTGCTCCTCTCCGGGCATGACCATAAAGAGTACGGTGCGCAGGTTGCCGATGAGTTGGACCTCGGCGCCCGGCGCCTCCAGGGAGAGAATATCGTCCGCATTGAAGGCGGTCGCAGCAGTCAGGACCAGATTGTTCCGGCTGTATGCAGGGGCGGCGGGATTGGGCAGCACGTCCAGATCGATCTCCACCAGGCCGGTCTTGCCGGCCAGATCTTCAGCCAGAGCGGGAGCGCCGTTGAGCTTATAGGAGAGCGTGAGGGTCCAGGGCAGGTCCCGGAAAGGCTGCTCCGTTTTCCCCTCGAAGTAGAAACGCTCCGGCCCATCCTCGCCCAACTCGAAGGTGACGGCGCCGTCCTGGGTGGTGGGGGCCCGGTCGTCGGTGAGGTTGATGATCTCATCGTAAGTACCATAGTCGGTGAGTTCGGTATTGCCGTTGGTCTGGTAGCTCTTGACCACGCTGCTGTTTATCAGGCCGCCGTAATAATCGAGGGTCGCATAATAGGACTCGTCACAGACGGGGGAGAGGGCTCCCGCGGCCAGAGCGGGGGGGCAGAGCAGCGCTGCGCTCACTGCGGCGGCCAGTACCAGCGCCCCAATACGTTGATGAGTGGTTTTCATGGGAATGGGCTCCTTTCAATGCTTTCCGGCGGGGGAGAGGGCCTGCTTGCCGGGCTGTGGGTTCTTGGGGGCCTTGGGCGGCTTGGGTGTCCGCCACCAGAGGCTGGTCCTGGCGATGATGGGCTCAAAGACGACCAGCACGGAGGGAAGGATGAAGATACTGACCAGTGCGGAGATGACGGCGCCGCGGGAGAGCATCAGGCAGATGCTGCTGACGATGTCCATTGTGGAGATCAGCGCTACCCCGAGGGTGGAGCAGAAAAAGACCAGGGCGCTGGTGATGATGGAAATGTCTGAAGAGGTGGCCGCGATTTGGATGGCCTCCTTCCGGTCCCTGCCCTTTTGCAGCTCCTCCTGAAAGCGGGTGGTCATCAGGATGGCGTAGTCCACCGTGGCGCCCAACTGCACGCAGCCGATCACGGTGGGGGCCACAAAGGCGATGACCGTGCCGGAGAAGTAGGGAATGCCCTGGTTGATGAAAATGGCCAGCTCGATGGTAGACACCAGCAGGATGGGGATGGAGATGGAGCGGAAGGTGAAGGCCACGAGGATAAGAATGGCGATGATGGACAAATAATTGGTCAGCTTAAAGTCGGAGTCTGATACGGTGATGAGGTCGTCGGTCATAGCGGCCTCGCCGGTGATATAGGCCTCCGGGTCGTAGGACTTGACCAGAGCGCTGAGCTGGGAGAGCTGCTGGGATACCGCGTCGGAAGCGGTGACATACTCCGAATTGACCATCATCATTTGATAACCGTCCTGTTTGCACAGGTCTTTGATCTCATCGGGAATAAAAAAATCGGGAATCGTGCCGCTGATCAGCTTGTCATAGGCCACCACACTGGTGATGCCGGGAATCTCATCGATGGCCTCCTCCAGCTCCTTCATCCTAGCGCGGCTGATATCATCGCGCATCACGATAAAGTGGGAGGAGGCCATGTTGAACTCATCCTTCAGCTTATCGGTAGAGACGATGGAGGGCATATCCTGGGGAAGGGATTGGTCCAGCTTGTAGTAGACCTGCGTATGATTGTTCGAGTAGACGGCTGGGAAAAAGAGAAGAAAAAAGAGCGCCACGAAAAAGTGTCTGTGCCGGACGATAAATGCGTTGAGACGGCCCATGTTTGGGGCCAAAGCGGGGTGGCGGTATCTGCGGATCGGGCCGTCCATCAGAAGGAGAATAGCGGGGAGCACCAGTACCACGGTGGCCACGCCCAGAACCACGCCCTTGGCCATCACGAGGCCCAGGTCCCGCCCCAGCGTCAAACGCATGAAGCAAAGCGCCAGAAAGCCGGCGATGGTGGTCAGGGAGCTGCCGGAGAGGGACTTGAAGGCAGCGACAATGGAGACGGCCATGGCGTCCCGGCGGTCCTCGTAGTGAGGCGCCTCCTCCACATACCGGTGATAGAGGAAAATAGAGTAGTCCATGGTGACGCCCAGCTGCAAGACGGCTGCAATGGCCTGGGTAATGAAGGAGATCTCCCCCAACAAGATGTTGCTGCCGAAATTATAGAGAATGGCCAGGCCGATGCTGAGCATCAGGGCCACGGGCAGCAGCCAGGACTCCATCGTGACGCACATGGCGATGATGGAGAGCACGGCGGCCATCACCACATACAGCGGCATTTCCTTGGAGATCAGGTCCTTGGTGTCCTTGATAAAGACGGAGAAGCCGGCCAGAAAGCAGTTTTTATTGCACAGGGACCGGACCTGCTCGATGGATTTCATCGTGGCCTCCGAGGCGCCGGGCTGTTCATATTGGACGATCATCATTGTGGCATCGCCCGAGAAGAAAATGTCACGGATATCCTCGGGAAGCATCTCCTCAGGGATCTGGATGCCGACCAGACTGGACAGCCAGATGGCATTGCTCACCCCCGGGACCTGTTCTACCTCCTTTTGCAGTTGGTGTGTGTACGCAGGGGGCATTCCCTCCACGATGAGCATAGTGGTGGCCGCCATGTGGAAGGGCTCTTCCAGAAGCGCCTCTCCCTTGGCGGAGTCCAGGTCCTGAGGGAGATAGGAGAGGATATCATAGTTGATGCGGGTCATAGCGGCGCCCAAAACGCTTGGGATCAGCAGCAGGACCGCGACCAATACCACCAGCTTTGGTTTGCGTGTCAGTGCGCGGGAGATTTTTTCAAGCAAAGCAGTCACCTTCCCGGAGAGATTTTGGCGGCGGCAGGGCCCCGCCGGAAGCTATTTTATCTTAGTTTCCGTCCGCCGGAGAGTCAACGGGATGGGGCCAACTCTCATAATTCTTAATAAACGGTTTTATCTTAATGATTCTTTATGGTCCGCCGCGATCCGACTGTGGTATCATTAGAAAAAAGGGGGCGTGGAAATGGACGGAAATATACTTTTGGTGGACGACGATGTGTCCATTCTTCTGCTGGTCTCCGACGTGCTGGAGGAAAATGGGATGAATGTGGTGACGGCCCGTTCGGGAGAAGAGGCCGTCCGCCTGATGGAAGGGCAGAGCTTCGATCTGATCCTTCTGGATATTATGATGAAGGGGCTCAGCGGGCTGGATGTGTGCAGGAAGATCCGCAGCCGGGTGAGCTGCCCGATTCTCTTCCTCAGCGCAAAGGACAGCGTGAAGGACATTGTGGCGGGCCTGGACCTGGGGGCGGACGACTATCTGACCAAGCCGTTTGTACTGGAGGAGCTGGTGGCTCGAATACAGGCGCACCTGCGCCGGCAAATGCGCTCGGACCCCCGGCGGGCATCGGCGGGACCGATCCAGATCGGCGGGATCCGTATGGAGCCGGAGGAGATGCGGGTCACCCGAAACGGCGTGGAGGTCCCACTGTCCACCCGGGAGTTTGAGCTCTTGGCCTACCTCATGCAAAACGCGGGACAGACGCTCTCACGGGAGCGCATCTTTCACGATGTGTGGCGGACGGAGTATGGAGACGTGGGAACGGTAGCCATCAACATCAAGAACCTGAGGGCCAAACTGGACCCTGACTGGCGCTATATCAAGACCGTGTGGGGATCAGGATACCGTTTTGTCACCCAAAACGGATTTGCGGAGGAGGAGAGCGATGACAGACGGAGCTGAGGGGCGGAGGTTTTCCGGGGTGGGCTGGTTGAGTTCTCATCTGTCGCGGAAGCTGCTGCTGGCCCTGGTGGCTGCGGCGGTGCTGAGCTGGGGGCTGATGTGCGGATGGTTCCTGTCCTATCTGGGGGACTACGCAGGGAACACCTATGACGGGGTGATGAGAGCGGCGGACGGAGCCGCGCAGCGTGTGGGGGCCTTCCTGGAAGGATGCGGCGGGGATTTTGCGGCACTGGAGGACTATTTGGAGGACGGAGCGCTCTACTGCATCGTGCGCGATGCGGACGGGACGCTCCTCTATGAGCGGATGCCTGCCGGTGAGGCGGGGACACGGCTGCTGGCCTCCGGGGAGCAGGAGGCCGCGCTGTCGGAAGGGCGGCGCGTCCATGTGTATGTGTGGAGCCGGGCCATCCAGCGCAATGAGTTGAGCGCAGATCTGCAGAAAAAGGCCCTGAGGGGCCTGTCCGGCCTGAATATCGGCGTATTCACGGTAGTGGCGGTCTTGATGTATCTGCTGATGCTCTCTCCAATTGTGCGGCTCCGCAAAACCATGCGCCGCTATTATGAGAAGGGGGACCGCCCCGAGCGGAGCGAGCGCCAGGATGAGATCGGGAAACTCCAGAATGCCTTTGCCGATCTGGTGGGCGTATTGGAATGTAAGGAGAAAGCGGAGCACCAGCTCATCGCCTCTATCTCCCACGATATCAAGACGCCCCTGACCTCTGTGCTCGGCTATTCCGAGCGCCTTCGCTCGGCAGAGCTTTCGCCCGAAAAGAGGCAGCAGTACCTGGACAGCGTCTATGAAAAAGCACTGAGGCTCAAGTCCATTGTGGACGAGTTCGACGATTATCTGGATGTGGGGCTGCGGGACACGGCCCCCATGCGGCTGATGACCGTGGAGGCATTCTGTGAAAAGCTCCGAATGGAATATGAGTCGGAGTTGATGGATGCCGACGTGCTGTTCAGGATCGAGTGCAGATGTCCGCAAGAGCAGATCATCTGCAACTGGGAGCATATGCGGCGCTTTTTTGGAAACCTCATTGGAAACAGCATCCAACATGCCCGGGCAGGGCATCTGGAACTGCGCCTGAGGTGCTGCAGGGAGGGGGAGCAGGTCGTCTTTTTGTTCTGGGACAACGGAAAAGGCGTACCCCCGGAGCTGCTCCAGCAGATTTTTGAGCCGCTCTACACCACAGACCCGGGGCGGAAAGTGTCCGGTCTGGGCCTGCCCATCTGCAAGAGCATCATGAAGGCGCACGGAGGGACGGTAGGAGCGGAGAGTGGCCCTGAGGGCGGGCTGCTGGTCCGCGCGTCGCTGCCGTGCGTCCATTTGTAAAAAAGAGGCTCCCGCGCCGTTTGAGGCGCGAGAGCCCCCGCTCACTGCCGGAAAGTGCCGGGCAGAGAAAAGGACGGGAAGAGGCGGGCCCTCTCCGGGCCGCTGTCAGGCCAAGGAGAACGATACGTCGTCCAGATCCATGCTCTGACCGCCGTCCGTGCTGACATCAAACTCGATCCTTGCCTTCACGGTTCCGGCCGGCGCGGCGATAGTGATTCCCTGGTAGTAGGCGAAATCCCGGTTGCTGTTGGTCATATCCTGCTGCCGTACCTGGATAAGCAGGCCCTGAGTCGGCTGGTCCTGTGCATTCAGATAGATTACCTTGGCAGTAACGCTAACCTTGCTGCCTTCTCCCCTGGCAAAGAAAGAAAAGCGGTGATAGCACCCGGCGTCTACGGCGATATCCTGATAGAGAACGGCGCCGTTGACCAGGTTGGCGGCCAGGTTCCCGGAATGCACCCGGCCCTGTTGGCCGACCTGGGAAACTAGATTTTTGTTATTTGCGGTCCAACTGGTGGGGACAGTATCTGTAAAAGCTTCCATACCGCCGTTTAGCACCAGCTCACCTCGAGAACGGCACGAGCAGGTGCAGGTACCCGTCGGCCCGGTGGGTCCCGTAGCGCCGGTGGGTCCAGTGGGTCCGGTAGCGCCTGCGGTGCCCGTGGCACCCGTAGCGCCGGTGGGTCCGGTAGCGCCGGCAGCGCCTGCGGTGCCCGTGGCGCCGGTGGGCCCAGTAGCGCCGGTTGCACCGGTTGCGCCCGTGGTACCGGTGGGGCCAGTTGGCCCGATACAGCATCTGGGACAGCTGCAGCAGGGATTAGGGACGCAGCACCTTATGGGTTGGCAGCCGCAGTCGCTGGAAACGCAAGCTTCGGCATCACGAAGGGATGCGGCAAAGTCGGAAGCATCGATTGATTTGCGAGGGAACATATTCATACTCATAACCTCCGGGCTATCCTATGCCGGAAGGGCGGGCATGGATACAACAAGAGCCGGAGCAGTGCGCTCCGGCTCTTGTTTGCTTAGAACTGGTTCTGGTCATTCTTCTTGTTCTGGGCCTGATCCTTCTTTTTGTTCTGGGCTTGGCCCTGATCCTTACGGTTCTTGGCGTTGCTGCGGCTGTTGTTTTGGTTCTCGTTCATGAAAACTCACCTCTTTTCGCCTGTTACGCCCCTAGTATTACCATGGAGAAGCGGAGTTTATACAGCCCAGGAGATAAAAAAGGATATAAATAGAAAAAAGAATACCAGGACACTGGATTGTGTGATATAATAGCCGCAAAGCAGATACAGGACCACGCTATCTATGAATATTTGGCCGCTTGCCGGTCGGGAAGAGCTCCGGCGGTGCTTGACGCTGGAGAACTGCCTGTATTTATAACGGTAAAATTTCACATTGCAGAGGAGGTCATTCCAAGATGAAGTGTCCGTTTTGCGGCAACCTGGAAAGTAAGGTCGTCGATTCCCGCCCCTCGGACGAGGGGGCCAGTATCCGCCGCCGCCGGGAGTGCCTGGAGTGCCACAAGCGGTTCACCACCTATGAGACAATGGAAAGCCTGCCTCTTGTGGTGATCAAAAAGGATGGCAGCCGTCAGACGTTTGACAGGGATAAGCTGCTTGGAAGCATGCTCAAGGCCTGTGAAAAACGCTCCGTCCCCCTGTCCAAGCTGGAGGAGATTGCGCAGGAGATCGAGCAGAGCCTGCAAAACGATATGGAGCGTGAAGTGAGCTCAGCCGTGATCGGGGAGATGGTGATGCAGAAGCTCAAGGAGGTGGATGAAGTGGCCTACGTCCGTTTTGCTTCGGTTTACCGCCAATTCAAAGATATCGGTACCTTTATGGATGAGCTCAACAAGCTTCTGGATGGGAAATGAACCTCATGTAAGGCTCCGGGCGGATGTCGGTCCGCCCGGAGTGTTTTATATAAATTTATTGTTTTGAGGATATTTAATATTGAAAAACAATAAATGTGAGGGTATAATATCTATCAGGACAGCATTGATGCCGCGTGGAGGATCAGAGAAGGTTTTTCAAACTGAATTCTTCCATCTCATAGAGCAGCTCGATTTGGGAGACAAGGCGGGCGTTGGCGGCGGAGTATTCGCCCCCTTCCTCACAGCGGATAAACTCAAGAACTTCCTGGAATCCGGTATGAACCTGGTCGGTGTCCGAGTGACGCAGCATGGTGTAGAGATAAAGATCGTGCTCCTCCCAGGACGCAAGGGCCTGTTGGGTAAGCGACTCGGCCTCCGACCACTCCCCGCGCTCGGCCAGGGATTCGGCCTGCGTGAGCAGGGATGTAAGCTCTGTCGAGAAGGTTTTCAGATAATGGGAGTTGACCAGTGTCGCGGCAAAGACCGCGGCGAGGAAGGCGACAGCAATCCAGAGCCTTCTCATTTTACACCGACCTCCTTGGGGACAAAATAGACCCGGTTCTGCTCGTCCACGGAGAGGAGGAATACATCCCGGACAGTGCGGACGCCGTGTTCCTCCAGGCGCTTATTGAGCCAGCCCTCGTTGAAGCCGCGGAGCTTCAAATTGTGCTCCAGCAGCCGTCCGTCATTGATGATGACAAGGGGAAGTCCGACGTCGTCCGGGAAGAGGTTCATCTGCTCGGCGGTGACGGGTCGCTGATTTGCGTAAGGAATGACGGACACCCGGCCGTTGGTCTCCAAAATCGCGTACTTGACGGTGGACAGGTCGGTGATCCCCTGGACTCTGAGCTCTTCATTTAGCTCGTCCACGGTAAAGCGGTTCCGCCTCATCTCCTGCTGATTCAGCCGCCCGTTCTCCACGATAATGCTGGGGCGTCCGCAGACGATGGCACGGAACTTGACGCTCTTCATGGTGAGCACGGAGAGGACCATGGTGACGCTGAGCAGCGTCAGGATCGGAATGATGCCGGAGAGCAGAGGGATGCCGAAGTCCTGCATGGGGACGGCCGCCAGATCCGCGATGATGAGATCGAGCACCAGCTCGGAGGGCTCCAGCTCTCCCACCTGTCGCTTTCCCATCAGACGAATGCCCGCGATGATCAGCAGATATAATATAATGGTACGCAGAAACGCGATGATCATAAAAAATGCGCTCCTCCCAAAAGATAGGTCCATCCTGGGGCGTGCACGAATCGGCGGGGCGTCCGGAACAGGGGCCCGACGGCTCAGATACGCCATAACAGTATGGTCAGAGGATACGGGGATTATACTGCGCAGGAAGGGAAAAGGGGCGCTGGGAAAATGAGACCACCGAAAAACCGAAAGCGCAGATGGGCGGTTCTGGCCGCCTTTTGCGCGCTCCTGGCCATAGCGGCGGCAGGGCTGGAAAATCGGCTGACCCTGCGGCGATATACCGTAGGCAGCGAAAAGGTGAAGAAGACGGTGCGGATCGCCCTGCTGACGGATCTGCACAGTTGCTTTTATGGAGAGGGACAGCGGGAGTTGCTGGACATGGTGGAGGCACAGCATCCGGATGTGGTGTTGCTGGGCGGCGATATTGTGGACGACGTTCTCCCGGAGGACAATGCATGGCTCACAGTACGGCGCTTGGCCGCGCGGTATCCGACTTATTATGTCACAGGCAACCACGAATACCGCAGCGGCAGGGTGGAGACGATCCGAAGGGAGATGACGGAGAGCGGCGTTATCGTGCTGGCGGGGGAGTGCCGTTCGGTGCTTATACAGGGGCAGCGTGTCGAGCTGTGCGGTGTGGACGATCCGAAGTGCGGCGGGTCTATGTGGAGCGATCAGTTGTCCGCAGCGGCGAAGGCGGCGGACCCGGACTGCCTTGCCGTGCTCCTCTCTCACCGTCCGGAGCGGGTGGAGGACTACCTGGCCTACGACTTTGATCTGGTTTTGTCGGGCCATGCCCACGGGGGACAGTGGCGCCTTCCGGGCCTGGTCAACGGCTTGCTGGCCCCGGACCAGGGATTCTTTCCGGCGTATGCGGGCGGGCTGTACCGGCTTGATGAGAACACCGACCTGGTGGTCAGCCGCGGGCTGGCCAGGGAGTCCACGCGGGTCCCGCGCATTTTCAATCCGCCGGAACTGGTCATCATTGACGTGACGCCGGCAGAATGAACCGGATATCTTTGTCCAAATCCACATATTTCTCCATTTTAAAAAAAGAATGTTGTCAGGAGAGAAAATTTGAGATAGAATCTATCAGATAAAATGCGGTGAAAGGCGGGATACTGCAGATGAAGGCCACCCTCATTCTGGCAAACGGCAGCATTTTTGAGGGACAGAGCATCGGCTCTACAGAGGACTGTGTCTGTGAGATGGTGTTCAATACCTCTATGGTGGGCTACCAGGAAATTTTGACGGACCCTTCCTACGCCGGACAGGGCATCGTGATGTCCTATCCGCTCATTGGCAACTATGGCGTGAACAGCGAGGACAACGAGTCTTCCCGGCCCTGGGGAGAGGCATTTGTCGTTCGCCACCTCTCCCGGCGGGGCAGTAATTTCCGCTGCGAAGGTGATTTGGACGATTATTTAAAAGAACATGGGATCACGGGCATCCAAGGCGTGGATACGCGCGCTATTACCCGTATTCTCCGCAGTCAGGGTACCATGAATGGTATGATTACCTGTGCGGAGGATTTTTGTATCCAGGATGTTTTGAAAACGGTGGAGGCATATCGGGTCAAGGGTACGGTGGAGAGAGTCACTAGGAAAGCGGTGCAGGTCTATCCTCCGCTTATCCGCCAGAAACTGCGGGTGGCGCTGATGGATTTCGGTGTAAAGGAAAATATGATCCGCTGCCTCCAGAGCCGTGGCTGTGAGGTGACGGTGTTTCCGGCCCACACCACCGCCCAGGAGATCCTGGCGGGAAGATACGACGGCGTGATGCTCTCCAACGGACCGGGGGACCCCTCGGACAACGTGGCCATCATCCAGGAGATTCGGGACCTCTATGACGCCGGGATTCCCATTTTCGCCGTATGTCTAGGACATCAGCTCATGGCGCTGGCCACCGGCGCTTCCACCAGGAAGATGCGCTTCGGCCACCGGGGCGCCAATCATCCGGTGAAGGACCTGGACGCCGGCCGGGTGTTCATCACCTCTCAGAACCACGGCTATGTGGTCTGCGCCGAGAGCGTCAGCCCGGAGGTGGCCGCAGTCTCTCACGTCAACGTAAACGAGGGCAGTGTGGAGGGACTCCGGTACAAGAACGGGAATGTCTATACCGTCCAGTTCCACCCCGAGGCCTCGCCCGGCCCCAAAGATACGGAATACCTCTTTGACCGATTTATCCGCCGGATGGAAGGAGGCGCCTGGTAATGCCGAAGAACCCAAATATCAAGAAGGTACTGGTGCTGGGCTCGGGCCCCATCGTGATCGGACAGGCCGCCGAATTTGACTACGCGGGCACTCAGGCCTGCAGGGCCCTCAAGGAGGAGGGCGTGGAGGTGGTGCTGGTCAACTCAAACCCGGCCACCATCATGACTGATAAGGACATTGCGGACCATGTCTATATTGAACCTCTGAACATCGCTTCGGTGACCCAGGTCATTCAGATAGAGCGGCCTGACTCCATCCTGCCTACACTGGGCGGACAGACGGGCCTCAACCTTGCCATGAATCTCCATGAGCAGGGGATTTTAGAGGAGTACAACGTCCGGCTTCTGGGGACTTCCCCGGAGTCTATCCGCAAGGCGGAGGACCGTCAGGGTTTCAAGGACGCCATGGAGGAGTTGGGACAGCCCTGCGTGACTTCCGATGTGGTGGAGTCTGTGGAGGACGCCGTGGATTTTGCAAACTCCATCGGTTATCCTGTGATCGTCCGTCCGGCTTATACGCTGGGCGGCACCGGCGGCGGCATCGCATACGACGAACCCTCTCTGCGGGAGATCGCGGACCGGGGCATCCATATGTCCCGGGTGGGACAGGTCCTGATCGAACGGTCCATCGCCGGGTGGAAGGAGATCGAATTCGAGGTCATGCGGGACTCCGCGGGCAATGTGATCCAGATCTGCTCCATGGAGAACATCGACCCCGTGGGCGTACACACCGGCGACTCCATCGTGGTGGCGCCCACCCAGACACTGGCCAACAAGGAGTATCAAATGCTCCGCACCGCCTCTCTGGACATTATCTCCGCCCTGAGGATCGAGGGGGGCTGTAATGTCCAACTGGCGCTGAACCCAGATTCCTACGAATATGCGGTCATCGAGGTGAATCCCCGGGTGAGCCGCTCCTCCGCGCTGGCATCCAAGGCCACCGGCTATCCCATTGCCAAGGTGGCGGCCAAGATCGCGCTTGGGTATACCCTGGACGAAATCCCCAATGCGGTGACGGGGAAAACCACTGCCTGCTTCGAGCCCACGCTGGACTACTGTGTGCTGAAGATCCCGCGCCTGCCCTTTGACAAGTTCACCACCGCCAGCCGGACCCTGGGGACGCAGATGAAGGCCACAGGTGAGGTCATGGCCATCGGAAATTCCTTTGAGGGGGCCCTTATGAAGGCCATCCGCTCTCTGGAACTGCCCGTCAAATCCCTGCGTTTGGACGGCCTGGACGAGCTCTACACCGAGGAGATCGAGGAGCGTCTCGCCAATGTGGACGACCAACGGCTTTTTGTCGTGGCCGAAGCGCTCCGCCGAGGGTTTTCGCCGGAGAAGATCAACAAGATCACCCAGATGGACATCTGGTTCCTGGACCGCTTCCAGAACATCGTGGACATGGAGGACCGGCTGGAGCGGGGCCATCTGGACCGGGACACTCTGTATCTGGCCAAGGAGATGGGCTTCTCCGACGCCTGGATCGCGGCCCTCTCGGGAAAGACCGCCGCTGCGATCAAGGCCCTGCGGGGGGAGCTGGGCATTGTCCCATCCTTCAAGATGGTGGATACCTGCGCCGCCGAGTTCGAGGCGCAGACCCCTTACTACTATTCCACCTATGACGCGGAGAACGAGGCGGCGCAGCCCCATGAGTGGGGGGACGCACCGGTCTGCGAGACGCTTCGAGCCGCTGAAGCCCATGGCTATGCGCCGGACCCGGAAAAGAAAAAAGTGCTGGTGCTGGGCTCCGGCCCCATCCGTATCGGACAGGGCATTGAGTTCGACTACTGCTCCGTTCACTCTGTATGGGCCTTCCGCCGCATGGGTTATGAGACCATCATCATCAATAATAACCCGGAAACCGTCTCCACTGACTTCGATGTGGCGGACAAGCTCTATTTTGAGCCGCTGACTCCCGAGGATGTGGAGAACGTGGTGGAGCTGGAAAAGCCTTGGGGCGCGGTGGTCCAGTTCGGCGGGCAGACCGCCATCAAGCTGGCCAAGGCCCTCACAGATATGGGAGTGCCCATTCTGGGCACCTCCTCCGACGGCGTGGACGCGGCGGAGGACCGGGAGCGTTTCGATGAGATCCTCCAGCAGTGCGGTATTCCCCGTGCGGCCGGCAAAACGGTCTTTACCACCGAAGAGGCGCTGGCCGCCGCCAATGAAGTGGGGTATCCCGTGCTGGTCCGGCCCTCTTATGTGCTGGGCGGGCAGGGGATGGAGATCGCCTATCACGACCGGAACATCACCGAGTTTATGCGCATCATCAACCAGACGGTACAGGAGCACCCCATCCTGGTAGACAAATACCTCATGGGCCGCGAGGTGGAAGTGGACGGCGTCTTTGACGGCGAGGATATCCTGATTCCCGGCATCATGGAGCATGTGGAGCGGGCCGGGGTCCATTCCGGCGACTCCATTTCCGTTTACCCGCCCCTTCACATTGAGGATCAGCACAAAGAGACCATCCTCAGATACACCTATGAACTGGCCAAGGCGCTGGGGGTCATCGGCCTCATCAACATCCAATTCATCCTCTATAACGACCAGGTCTATGTGATCGAAGTGAATCCCCGCTCCAGCCGGACCATACCTTATATCTCCAAGGTTACCGGGGTGCCCATCATCGACTTGGCCACTAAGGTCATGCTGGGAGAGAAGTTGAGGGATCTGGGCTTTGGCACCGGCATCTACCCGGAGGCTCCATATTTTGCGGTCAAGATGCCTGTGTTTTCCTTTGAGAAGCTCACCGATGTGGATACCGGTCTGGGACCGGAGATGAAGTCCACCGGCGAGGTGCTGGGGATCGCGGAATCCTTCCCACAGGCGCTGCTGAAGGCATTTAAGGGTGCCAACATGAAGGTGCCTAAAAAGGGCGGCCGTGTCATCGTCACCGTGAAGGACGAGGATAAGGGGGAGATGGTCGGCATCGCCCGCGGCCTGGAGGAGATGGGGATCGAGATACTGGCCACCTCTGGGACCTGCGATGCCCTCAACGCCGCCGGGGTCCCGTCCAGGAAGGTGGCCCGCGTCTCCCAGGCCCATCCCAATATTCTGGATATGATCGCCTCCGGATCTGTGGACCTGGTGATCAATACCCCCACCAGGGGTCGCAAGCACGACACCGACGGATTCAAGATCCGCCGCGCTGCGGTGGAGCATTCGGTGGCCTGTGTCACCGCCATCGATACGGCGCACGCCATTCTGACGGTCCGGGAGCAGGGGAGAAGCGCCGACCTGCGGCCCATCGACATCACGAAAATCTGAGAGCCCTTCTTTGGGGCTCTCTCCGATCCGGCAGCCGGCAGAGCCGCTGTCTGTGGGCGGGGCGGAGGCGATAGCGCTCTGTCCCGCCGCAGACATGTTTTCGACTGTATTCTGATCCTCTCAAGGAGGGAAACGATATGAATCATCAACTTGTCATCGTACTGGATTTTGGCGGTCAGTATAACCAGCTCATTGCCCGCCGTGTCCGCGAATGCGGCGTTTACTGCGAGGTCAAGCCCTATACCACGCCGATTGCTGAGCTGAAGGCCATGGACCCCATCGGTTTCATTTTCACCGGTGGCCCCAACAGCGTCTATGAGGACGCCGCGCCCCATGTGGACCCCGCGATTTTTGAACTTGGGATCCCCGTCCTGGGGATCTGCTATGGATGCCAGCTCATGGCGCATACCCTGGGCGGACAGGTTACCGCGGCCCAGGAGGACACCGCCCGGGAGTACGGCAAGACCCGTACCTACTACGACACCGGCTGTAAGATTTTCCAGGGCCTGCCCGCAGAGGGAACATCCTGGATGAGCCATGGGGACTACATGGCCATGGTGCCCGCGGGCTTTGCCCTCACCGCTCACAGCGACAACTGCCCCAATGTGGCCATCGCCGACGCATCCAGGGGCTTTTATGGCGTTCAGTTTCACCCGGAGGTCAACCATACAGAGAACGGCACCAGGATGATCCGCAATTTCCTCTTCGAGGTCTGCGGAGCCACCGGGGACTGGACCATGGGGAATTACTGCAAATCCACGGTCGCACGGCTGCGGGAGGAGATCGGGCCCCGGGGGCGTGTCCTGCTGGCCTTATCCGGCGGCGTGGATTCCTCGGTCCTGGCCGCGCTGTTGGCCGAGGCTATTGGGGACCGCTTGACCTGCGTGTTTGTGGACCACGGCCTGATGCGGAAGCATGAGGGAGACGAAGTGGAGAGCGCCTTTAGCAAATGGAAGGTCCGGTTCGTCCGCGTAAACGCGGAGGAGCGGTTCCTGTCCAAACTGGCTGGAGTGGAGGACCCGCAGGAAAAGCGACATATCATCGGCGCGGAGTTCGGCTATGTGTTCCGGGATGAGGCCGAACAGTTTGGGATCACGGATCAGGATTTCCTGGCGCAGGGTACGATCTATCCCGACGTGATCGAGTCCGGCAAGGGAGACGCTGATGTGATCAAGAGTCATCATAACCGCCTGCTGCCACCCGAGGTGGTGGCCCGGTTCAAGGGTGTACTGGAGCCGCTGGACCTGCTCTTCAAGGATGAGGTGCGGGCCTTGGGCCGCGAGTTGGGCCTACCGGAATATCTGGTGATGCGCCAGCCCTTCCCCGGCCCTGGTCTGGCCATCCGCATCATCGGCGCCGTCACTAAGGAGAAGGCCGATACCCTGCGGGAGGCCGACGCCATTTACCGTGAGGAGATCGCCAAGACCGGTGAGGACAAAAATCTGAGCCAGTACTTCGCGGTCCTCACCAACAGCCGTTCCGTAGGCGTTATGGGAGACGGACGCACTTATGACTATACCCTGGCCCTCCGGGCTGTCACCACCAGCGATTTTATGACCGCCGATTGGGCACGGATCCCCTACGAGGTGCTGGACAAGATCTCTGTCCGCCTTGTCAACGAGGTCAAAGGAATCAACCGCATCGTCTACGACATCACCTCCAAGCCCCCCGCCACAATAGAATGGGAGTAAAATTGTTCTGATTTTCTGATAAAATCAGAGAAAAGCTCCGTTTTTCTATTGAAAAAGTTGCAGAATTAAAAAGCGAAAATTTGACAAACCTCCTCATTTTTCAAGCCAAGGTAGCCACCGTATTTTCAGAAAAATGAGGAGGTTTTGTTATGCCCAGACCGAGTGGGAAAGCTACAATCAGTTTGAAGGGAAATGCCAAGAATCTGCCCGACATTTACTTTCGTGAATTGGTACAGCTCTATTCCAGAGATTGCCGCACAAGGGGCGTTGAAGAAGTCACGATTGCCGGGTATGAATACGCCTGTAAAAAGTTCCTTGAATACTTGCAGGAGGACATTCGATGCTCCGATTTGCGTCAAGAGCTGTTCGACGATTACCAGATGGAGCTTGCAACCAGAGTGAAGGCCGAAACGGTCAACAGCTATCTTTTCAAAATTTCGCCCGTCTTGAAGTTCGGCAAGGAACGCGGCTACATCACCGCCGACATTCAGTTGTCGCACATGGCCTATCAGGAGCATTTCAAGGACGTTTACACCGAGGACGAGATCAGAAAGCTGCTGGCCCGCCCCAAGACGAACAAGTTCAACGAATACCGTACCTGGGTCATTGTCAGCGTGTTTTTGGGTACGGGCAT